>Ga0306869_1000154_pt1 | contig 38799 bp, 94 predicted proteins | sample AntRauTorckE6833_FD_190421 | JGI IMG/M metagenome (GOLD analysis project Ga0306869, IMG submission 190421) | Saline lake microbial communities from Rauer Islands, Antarctica - Metagenome Torckler E6 #833 (v2) (version 2) | ecosystem: Environmental > Aquatic > Non-marine Saline and Alkaline >... | reverse complement strand
GACTTAGCCGTTCACTGCCCCGAAATTTTTTTGCCTTCCACCACAGCGACCAGGTTCTTCTTGGGCCAGGTAACAGATATATCTAACAGTGATATATAGATGTCTAGGTTGGTCCTAATCTCTTGAGTCGAGGGTATAGGGTGGCCGTCTGAAGACATTTCAGATTAGAGAATAAAAAGGTGGCCCTTGTACCCATGAAATTTTGGGTAAGGGGTGTTGTGCCGTGCTATCAAAAAAATTTGATATTGGCATAAGAGGTATTGCCCCATGCACATTTGAAAATGGCATAGGGTTGTGTGGTCAGCTACTATGATGTAACTGAAAGATAGTGCAATATACGATAAATTATTCGTATAAAAAAATTTATTTGATTAGGATATTAAAAATAATTGTTGTATCTTGCACTGATGCTTTTTTTTTTAAAAAAAATTTGAGTATAAGGTAGGTTGGAGTCTACTCTTTCGAATATCTCTATCCAGACCTGTAATTAATATATGGTAAAGATAAGGAATATATATGAGACTACCAAATATTTTAACATTTAATTTTAATTTATTTTTTCCTGCAATATAATTTGGTAGTTATATAATAATGTCATATATTTGCATATAATCAAAAACTTATATATTATGACAGTATCATTAACAGCGCAGGAATCAGAACAAATTTTCGAAGACATATTATGTAACTGTATATCGATGGGATATATTGCAGGGTATGGTCTTGAATTACAATATGATTCAAATACATATATAAAAGAGCGAGATACTCTTAATAGGACATTAGAATATACCACGCCTACATATGAGGATGTATTAATGGCAATGTTAAGAAGTGGACATAAACTTATTATTAAAGATATTGAAGGTGATGGGGATTATGATTCAATTATATCTTTACATGATATACATACAAAGATACAAAATGCACCAGTATCTTTATTATTAGAATGTATTAATGGTGAAGGGGATGTTATCACATATGATGTTGTATTACAGCATATGTTATATGGAGAAGTAATATTCGGATAATTTGAAATTTTAACATTTGAAGTTTGCACAGTATATATTAAAGTCTTATATTTGTACTATAATTAATAATCAAAAACAATTTATAATGGAAAACACACAAAACATGAACCCAGAAATTTTAATTGAGAAGTCAGCTCATGATGCTAATGTATTAGAAGCTAAAAACACTAAGCTTAGAGCTAGTGGTAAGTCAGTTGTTACTATTGTTAGAGATGACAGGCACGCAGATGTTAAGAATTTATTTCCTTTCAACTATAAGGAATTTGTTCTTTATAATAAAGATGGTGGTTTTAATGAAGACCAGAAGCAAACGACATCACGTTATAGAGTCATCTATGGTAATGAGGGTAAAGTTATCAATTGTGCTAAGAGTTCTTATCACATAGTACCTACATTAGCTGTATCGTCATTAGCAGAAGCGTTTGAAGGTGAAGGATTAAATGTAGAGCCATTTATTTTCAATGATGGTTCAAAAATTGGATTAGTAGTAAAGTTTGGCAATAGACCGTCAAAAGTTGGTGAGTGTCAATACTCATTAATAGTAACAGTACCGAATGATGGTTCAGGTATGGGATACTTAGCTGTAAAGCAATTGCGTTTAATATGTAGTAATGGTCAGACTAGACGTTCTACAGTTTACAAAGATAACAACATCAAAATTCCACATACATTCAATTATAATGATGCTATTGAGTTAATGAAGGCATCAATTCAGACTTATGGTCGTTTATTGAGTGAATTAGAGAAGAGAGATATTGCATTAGCTAATGAGCCATTAACTGATACACAGGTTATGTTTAACTTAAACAAGTGGTTTTACCAGTATGAGTTACCACTAAGCCAGAAGACGTTTAAAGATGCTGATGACAGGACTGTTAAGTACACTTTGGATATGTTCAGAAGACAATTAGTTGAGAATACCGAAGCTGTACCGTCATATTCTCGTTACACGGAATTAATGGAAGCAATGGAGCGTGAATTAGCTCATAATGAGAAGTTAGAGTTAGATTTAAGCGTGTACACAGTATTTGCTACAGTAACTAATTACTTATCACGTAGAGTAGAGAAATCAGGTTCAAAAGCACCACAGGCTATTAAGGATGAGAGAGCCAGTGCAAAGTTATCGTATTTCGATGACATTGTAGCTCAATTAGCTTAGAAGTATTAAGTTAAAAATTCCACCAGTTAATTCTGGTGGTTTTTTTTTTATTTATACCCAAGGAAAAATACTCGTAGGTTGGAGTCTACTCTTCCGTTATCTTTGCTGATACTCGGCCCGTCTTCCACTACAAAGATAAGGAATATATATGACACCACCAAATATTTTAACATTTAATTAATAAGATAAAAATGCTAACAATAGTCTGTTGTGGGATATAAATGTATGTTTTATCTTTGTAGTATAACATATAAAGATAAATTATTATGAAAATTTTAAGTAGACAAGAAGTAGTTGACCAATTAGTAAATGATGAGATTGATACTATTAAACAAATGATATTAGAAGATGATTATAGTTATCTTGATAGTATAGTTAGAGATGGTGGTATTGCAGGTTTCAGTAATTTATGTAACGAAGATTTACTGGAGGAATATTATATAAAATTTGATGAGTATATAGATATTAAATAATTTTATAAATAAGACTATCATATATTTGGTAGTCTTATTTATTTTTCATACATTTGTATTGAATCAAAATAATAGAAATTATGTCATTTACACCACAAGCAGAAATCGAGCAAAAAGTGATTGAGTTTAGTTTTCCAAAGTTAAAGAAGTTTTATAATCCAATAATGGGTAATTTTCAATTCTCTAAGTATGAGATGAAGGTTCACATTGTAGATATAGTTCAATGGATGGAATATTTTCCAGAGTATATGATTATACATCAGGTACATGAAGACCATAATGGACAGAATTATTTTTTAACTGATTTTATGAATTAATAGTAGGAATTTATATCCTAATATTATTAAACATGAACAAGGTTTATGTAGTAAATTAGAATCAAGATAAATGTTAAAGTTCTTGCACATTTAATATTAAAGTCTTATATTTGTAATATCAATATTTAAAACCAAAAATTATGTCAGCAAAGATTTATTCAGTACCAAGTGAATTAAAGGATGTTCCAAATATTTGGAACGATGAAAACTACAATGAATTAATAGAGCAATGGAGAGAGAGATTAAAGCAATGGTGTAAGAAGCGTAACCCTAATCAAAACCAAAATTATATTGGTGAGACTGTAAAATGGCAAGTTGCTGATGGTTATGCTGAATATATGGTTGCCTCATTAAGACCATTGGAGTTAATTCATTTACCTATCATGGATGAATATTCATATCAAGATGCTGACCTTCAAACAGTAAAGCGTATTAAAGACCAAATTGATGGTGCAAAAAGATTAGAAGCATTTTTAAATAGAGAGCCAGACGAGGCAGATATTCAAGAAGCTATTGACCGATTAGGGATTGAAACAACAAAAATGTCTAATGCTGAAATAACTGCAAAGCTTGATGATAAAGGAAAGTCATGGGATACACCATTCTTTTTTGTACGTTGGGATGGTATTAGTTATTTAATACCTAGATTTAATCATGGTACAGATAACCATGAGGTATTTAAATATTTGGTAAATAAATGTGAAGCACATTTAGTTGAGTAAATATTAGGTTTGTATATATAAAAGTCTTATATTTGTAATATAATAATAATTAATTTTAAAAAGATATGGAAACGCCAGAAGAAAAAAGGAGACGCTCAGAGGAAGATTCAATTCAGATAATACAATGGGCATTTATAGGTTTCGTTATATTAGGGATTCTTGGATTTGGATATGAAATGTTAAAGTTCTTGGATATAATAAAATAATTTCATATCTTTGTAAGGAATCAAAACACACATATATTATATCAAAATTAACTGGTAAAGAATTAGCGAAAGAATTTGAATCATTTGTAAATGGTACATCAGATTTTGAGAAACAAGAATTTGTAAAAGGATTTATGTCAATGCATAATACACTTGAACAGAGTGCATTTGGTGTATTGCTCAAAGTAGTTGAAGCGATGAGTAAAAAATCATATGTTGATGGTCGTAATCAGGCCAGTAAGCAGAGGGCTGAATGGATGGTTGAAGGTATTAAGCAAGGGGCTGTAGCGGATTTAAAGGAGAATGACCCTTATTACTGGAGAGAAGATAGAGCTAAGGAATGGGTTTATGGTGAAAACTATGATATATCTTCCTTACCTTTCATATAAATTTTAAAATAAGACTATCATATATTTGGTAGTCTTATTTATTTGTCTTATATTTGTACTATCAATGTTTAATTAAAACCAAAATTATTATGTTAGTAGTAGAAGACGTATTTAAAAATGCTTGTAAGCATCATTATCCATTATCATTTGAGAAGTATGCTTATGTGATTGCCAATTATAATAGAATGGCAGATGAAGACCCAACGGGTAATTTACCAGTATGGGTTGAGCAATTGCTTGACGAGTGTGAAGACCAAGACCACATAAATTTTGTAGGGTGGCAGATTAGTGAAGTATTTCATGCATTAAAGGCTGAATATGCTACCAGTGAAGTTGGTAGTGGAGAATTCTTAGATGGTCATAGAGTGCCACAGGAATGGGATGGATTTTTAATATCCAGTTATGTTCTTTCAAGAGCAATTGCAAGGTTTAAGAATTGGGATGAAACCGATTGGTTTTTTGCCATGAAGTTAGACGGTGATGATTGGGAGATATTCAATATTGACAGCATTGAATTTATGGGTAATGAATATCCAGTAAGAACATTAGCTGTAAAGAATTCTAAGGAAGGTTTTGAAGGTGTATATATGATAGCACCTGATAGTTTATTGGATGACCTTGAAGAGTATCGAGATGATGAAGATGGTGCTTATACTGATGAAGACAGGGATGAGTGTGATTATATAGATAATCAAATTTATCATTATGTTCCTGATTGGTTATTTTATAGAGATGCTAAGTATATAGCATTATCGGATTTAGATATGGAGTTTAAATTAATTGAGGAAGTATTAGGATAATTCACATTATTATGGATAGCATTATAGAAGAAGTAGATTTATTCGAGCAACACGAAACATTACCTAAGATAATTCAGGATATCATATCGGGTTATGATTATGATACCGCTGAAAAGCATAAAGAGGCTGAAAGGTTATTAATTTTATTAACGCCACATGGTTATACATTTGAATATGGTCTTTGTGGTGAACCACATAGCTTACGTAGAACATCACCATGTGATTTAGGTGATTGGGCTATGATTTCTAGTGAAGCAGTTGAAGATGAAGGTTTTGAGTCAAATTACGGTATGGTAATGGGGTTTTCAAGAGATATTACCAAAGGTAATACTGATTATAACTATTGGGTTCACCTGACGTTAAAGAACGGTAAAGGTGTTATGGTAGGTACACACGAAATAAAAAAGCTTTATTAATTTGCACAGTAAATAATAAAGTCGTATATTTGTATTATCAATGTTTAATTAAAAACCAAAACACAATGGGAACAGCAAAAAAAAGTATTATTACAATTGTATTCAAAGAAGATTTAGTGCCATTAGGCGTAACGTCTAAAACAGCTCTGGAGCAAACACTATTAGAGTTTTATAAGAAGTCAACAGGTAAAGAAACAAAACCTGATATCAGCATCACTGAATTTGAAATTGACGGTGACGTAGTTGACTTAGAATTGTATAGTGGTAGATGTGTTAATCTAGATTTCCAAGTAGATTTACTGGGGCAGTATTTAGATGAGTGTGATGTTGAAGAATTCTATTTCGATAACTGGATTCAAGCAGATTAAAAAGATAATAAAAACTTGCAAGGGTAAGATTAATTTCTTACCTTTGTTTAAATCAAAATAAGATGAGTAGAACGACACAAAGATTTATAGTAGAGATTGTCACTGAAGATAGTATCACTGACGATAATGAGATTAATGAGATGGCCCAGAATATAGCTGACGCTATTAAGTATGGAGCCGATACCAGCGGCATAGTCCCTGAAGCATCAGAGACATTCACAAAGATTATATATGTGAAAGGTTGGTATAGTGATAAACAAATAATTGAGCACACATTTTAAAATTATAATGGCTGCCTAGCAGCTGTGAAAGGGGTGAGGGAGATGAGAGGTCCTCACCTCGGTGGTATATGCAAGGCAGCTGGCCGTCCCTTGTACTTCTTAGGCCAATTAAATATTGATAGAAAAAGCTGGGAACCACCCCAGCTTTTTTACATTTAAATGTTAAAGTTCTTGGTGGTTATATATAAATATCGTATATTTGTAATGTAATCAAAATAAATATTATGAAAACTTATATCGTATTAATTCCACTTGAAAATAATAGAGATTGTAGACAACAATGTGAAGCTATTGAAAATTATAAATTCAATATTGATAAATTTCCTTGTGATACAGTAAGTGCTAATCATGTTAGAGGTAAGGTGATTGAATTAATTGGGGAAAGTGATTATGATATAACAAATATTGAAGTTGAACCAATTAGTGATTTTATGGACAGATGTAATAATCAAGAGTTCGACATTGACAAATATTTCATGTCTTACGTATATATCTAAGTATTTATAACCATGAAAAAGATAGTATTAACACAACAAGAAATCTGGGCTGCTACACGCCCTAACATCTTTAAGAGTAAGAAGACTTATACCAGAAAAAAGAAACATTCTAAAAAGAAACGAGATGACCAGTAATTCGGAAATAGTTTACACTTATTGTTATAAAGGTTTAATTACCATAACCAGAACTAAAAACGGTACATGGCATTATGCCTACACAATAAGTAATATTATTGAGAGGCTTAATAAAAAGAGAAGTTCTAAAGATAGGTATAGGGTCTCAAGTGGTATGGATTTATTTGAGGTTGGACAAATACTTGGGTATAAGATAAATGACTTATTGAAGTATTGCCAGAAAAGTTATGGAGATAAACCTGAAAATTATTTGGATATTAAATAATAAAGCCTTATATTTGTATAATCAATGTATAAAAAACCAAAAATTATGACACCACAAGAAATTAAAAACTTACAACTTAGATTCGAGAGAATTGTAGTATCACCTGAACTCACAACTGAATTCAGGAAAGTATATGGAACTGACTTTAATATGGTTAGAGCCTGTATTAAGAGCGACTTCATTAAAAAAGAAGCGGTTGAACTTATTGAAACGTTAACTAACGGTTTAGGTTTTGATGATGAAAAAACCATATCAGTAAACACACATGGTTCAAGCGATGGAATATATGTTAAGTCAGTAGACTATCAAATATCTAATTACGTTAAGAGAGATGTTATTAAAGCACTTGAAACAATTAGAGCGAACCCACTAATACAAGAATGTGAAATTGATGGTCAAGAAATCTGGCGTAACATCAAATTATATGATAGTACCATAGATAATAAACATAGAGGCTTCGAAGAATTCAGAAGTGATGTTCAACGCATTATAATTAAGCCCAGTGGTCATACTACATTTAAAGCGTATAGCAAATGGTCAGACCAATTTTTAACTTTTGAAATAGAATTGTTATGGGATATACAGTTAATTGGGAGATTCAGATTACAGCTGACAAGATAGAACAATTAAGAAAAGATTTGCATATGTCAAATTAATTTATTATATTTACAATATCAATGTTTAAAACAAACCAAAATGAATAAAGACGAAATTAGAGAAGTTGTATTAGATTTAGTTTACACGCCTGATGCTAAACCAAGATTCCTGAATGGAAACTGGTGTGGTGGTGAAGTAAGTGACAAGTTAATAAGAATTGATGAAGCTGTTGATAAAATACTAAAAGTATTTGAAACCAGTGATGAATTTCTAGAACAAATAACACCAGTAAAGTCATGAATGAAATAGAGATTGAATTAAGTATTAGAGTATCCATGTATGGTGAGTATGAAAATACCATTGGAGGATATGCAGATGAAGGTAGTAGTCATGATGAGATTATGGCTGCGGCAAAAGAAGCGGTTTATGCTGATTATGGATATTATGATGAGTGGGATGAAGGCGAGATATCTTGGACAGTAGATTATTAAATTGAATATTAATTAAATTTTATATATTATGAAACGATTATTTTTATTAGCAATGTTATTCGCTGTATCCTTTACAGCCCAATCAGAAACAATCAACGAGACCATTGAGATTCTCAAGTATGTTGAATCCCAGCATGACCCAGTAGCACTAGGCGACTTCAGAGGTGACACGCCAACATCTTTTGGAATTCTCCAGATTCAACAGGGAGCCATCGATGACGTAAATCGTATTTATGGTACCAGTTACACAATTCAGGATGCATTTAACATTTCCTGTTCTGAAGAAATATTTATATTATATACTGGTTACTGGGGCGGCAAACTTAAACAGCGGGAAGGGCGTAAAGTAACAACAGCTGATATTGTTAGGATTTGGAATGGTGGGCCCAGGGGTTACCAGAGAAGCTCTACTGAGTGGTACCTTAAAAAGTACCTGAAGTATAAAAAAAAACGTTACCTTTGTAATTATGAAGCGAATCCAGAACAATCAGAAGTGCATAATCAATGGTCAACTGGGAATAGTAACCAAGAGGTATACGCATACCGCAGATGTTCTTATCTGCAAGACTCGTAATAAAATGTATGGGGTTCACCACAGGTACATTAACTTGTTACCTGTGGACAAGCCTCAAAAAGATGACTTACAGCTAAAATTATTCACATGAAAAGGAAGTACCTGAAGAAAATCACCGTCTCTGCACGGTTTAATACCCAGATACTAACTCAAGCCCAGTATAAGGGTTATGATGATGAGCAAAAGAAGGAGTTGTGGCGTATATATCTTAAGGCGTTGGTCAAAAGTAATCAAATATCAAGTAATCAATCTAATACTTGGAAGTATCCAAGTGAAATACTATAACAATGGGAGCATCATCTATAGAAATCAAGAGAAGAAACATCAAAAAGCTTATAAAAAGGGTCGGGAGGCGTGAAATCACACCAAAAGAGAGTGAAATCAACCGTAGACTGAGCTATTTAAACCAAATTGATGACCCATGGTACGATGATTTAAACAAAATGTACATCCAGACGGTAAAAGCTAAATGAAGAGTTCTAAGACACATTTGTGTAATTCCGATAAAAGTACCCCTAAAACCTAAAAAAGCCCCTAAAAGGGGCTTTATTTCGTTAAAATAGGGCTAATTTACTACAAAATACCTTCTAAATTGTTATTCAGGATGATATTTCCCTCTAATTGAAGCTTTTTCGCTCTAATTTTGATAGCTTCAATTCCATTAGGGTTCTTTTTCATCTTAGCGATGGTATGACCTTTCCAAGTTGCAACATATCTTTGACCATCAGGCTGTTCATAATACAAACCCTTGTTAGAAGTCTTTGTAATTTCTTTCTGCTCTAACCAATTTTCAAATAAATGGTCAACTTGTGCCTCTAAATTAGAGTCTAGTTCAAATCCTTTCATCCCACGACTACCTTCATATACTATTTTAGGTAAATCTTTGGCGTATTGAGCAGCCTCTTTAAACTCATCTCTACTTTCAGGATAACAGCCCACATTAGTACAGCCACCATGACCATTATTTTCAGCATAACCTATTTTCTTACCGTTGTAGAAGATGTCGGCAGCAAATGCGTTTGTTTCTTGTGAAAGTCTTTCAGAGAAGTGTACATTCTTTAATTGTAATTTCATATTACTTTGGTTTTAAAATTAGACATACGCAAATATACGGCTTTATTATATACGCTCCAAATAAAATATGTTAAAATAAAAAAGCCATACCTTTCGATATAGCTTTTAATTTCGTAATGCTCTTATTTCTCTTGGATACATTCACTAACGGTCCAAGTTTGAATCTCAAAACGAGATGATAATTATAAATAAAGGAATGGCTTGTTTATTTTCACCCATATTCTAAATAACCATACCCATAGGGCTGTAGGTTAATGTCAGAACGTTTCCATTGTCGTTTTCCTTTCGGTGCAGACTATTTGTGACAGCGGGTACAATTTAAGACCTACCCCTTTTTAGTCACCGTCCTTAGTTCTCAGGGGAGGTTTTCCACCTCCCGTCTAATGCAACAAAACGAACCAAAGGGTCGTTGCAACAACCTGATTTTGGCTTTCACTGGTCGTGCCCTAGAGTTTGCCAGTTACTTAACACTATCCACTTAATGTGGTCTGAGAATTTTACCGTTACTACCTTTTCAATCGTGGCGGTCATGGATTTCTAAACTCCTTTTGATAATACAAATATACAAAATATATTTTACTTGTACAAGCTTTTAATTAATTCTTTTTGTTAATAATAAATAAACTCTAGTACCATTAACAACTGTTGTGTAATAATGATAATTAGTTGTGTGACCTAAAGAAGTAAACTTATTCAGGCGTGACTTCCCTTTCATTCCGAATACACCACCATAAGGATTTATAACTCTAAGTTTATCACCTTCAACTTCAATTGAATATAAAGATTCGTAACTATTTTTATAAGTTCTATCTTTATAGATTAATACGTTATCTATTGTTTTCATAACTATTGTTTTGATTCATTACAAAGATAAGAAAAATAAATAAGACTACCAAATATATGATAGTCTTATTTCAGGACACAATTGTGTATATTAACTATATACTTTAATTCTAGCTTGCTCATTAACTTTTTCAACAACACCACCAGAAGATTTTGCACGTCGATTAGCATCACCCTTAGTTTTATATTTCAGATATGGGTAATGTGTATATTGGTATCCGCTTCTAGTTCTTTTAACTAAGTACCCAGATTTCATTTTAACAGTATAAAACTCATCAACAGATTCATAATCATAATCTCTTCTATTACGAGGAAAGTATTTCTTACGTAGCCATTTTGTACGCCCTTCATAAAGACTAATATCTACTTCAATTTGAACTCCAGCCTCACGATACTTTTCAGCTTTTTCAATAGCTTCAAGTAGATGTTCAGTACTACTTACTGTAATAGAAAACGATTCTAGCTTAGCCTTCTCTAATGATTCCTTAGAATAATATCCTGTTTTAACTGTAACAGGAATTCCCTCATCTTTGAGTTGTTCAATAGTTAGTGACTTTTTAGCACCAGTCTTAGCAATTCCTAATGCTTGCCCATAAGTTGTATTACGTGTTGAACCATTGATAGCTAATGATGCAAAATAACCAAAACGTTTATCGTCGTAAACATCCATCCATTTTTCATCACCTTGAGCTTTATACCTATCATTAGTTTCAGTATTCCTATCAATTATATCTTGCCTCCATGCTTCTATACTAGCCACCATTTCAGCCTCTGTACCCGCTATTTTATTTTTAGGTACTATCCAACTCCAGTTCCACCAACTTCTAGCTCTACGGTCTCTTACACCAGAACCAGATTCAAAACAGTTATTACTACCCGCTAAAATAATTGGTATAAATTTATCTTCCTTTTCCTGTGGGATTCTAATAAATTGTTTATCGTAAAAAATTTCGTAACTCATAATATTGTCGTTTTGATTTGTGTAAAGATACGATAAAAAAATAAGACTACCAAATATATGATAGTCTTATTTATAATTATTTTCAGGACACAATTGTGTCTACCAACTGAATTCAGACTTGAATTCCACCTTACTTTCAAACCATTTTATGATTTTGTCAGTATGATAAGATGTTGTTAAATTCCATAAGAAATTTTCCAAGTCTTTTCTAGCTGTAGTACTGTTCAGGTTAACTTCTAACCTATCCCATTCCTTAGCATTACTTTGGTCAGAACCACGATTACTACCTTTAGAATAATCCCACTCCTTAGCTATTATAATAGCTTTAGTCTTTGTTGTTTGAACTGTGATAATACCACCTTTACAAACTTCACCTAATTTAAATGTTTTTGTTGCCATAATTGTTTTTAATTTATATAAAGATAATGAAAATATATAAGACTACCAAATATATGATAGTCTTATTTTCAAATTTTAAAATGTATAAACTTCATTAGATAATGAAAATGTTATATCTCCATCACTTTCAACTTTTTGATTAATTTGACGCTTAATAGCACTTTGTAAACTAGATAACGTTTTATATTTTTCATACTTTAAACCTTTATTAGTTCGCATCCATAAATTTGCTCCAAAAGAACTTAATTTACAGTCAATTCCACGCCTATCTTTAAGTATTAATGAAAATAAATAAGGCTTATCACTTAAATGAATATTAACTTGTTGTTTAGCTTCATATAGAGCATCTAATGTAATCTCTAAATCTTTAATATTACTAACTTGTTTTGTCATGATTTGTTCTATTTTGTTGTTCAATACAAAGATATTGGATATATTCGAGACTACCAAAAACTTTAACATTTAATTTATAAAAAAAAATAAAAGTAGGTTGGAGTCTACTCTTCCGTAGTTTTTAAAACTCTCGGCCCGTCTTCCACTACAAAGATAAGAAAAAAAATGAACCCACCAAATTAATGATGGGTTATTTTCAAATTATTTACATTTTAATGCTTCATGATAAACACATCTTTTTGATTACCACGTTTAGCACCATTACAAAGCCCACACGCAATGCATGAGAGGTTTTTACCGCTTTCCTTACTTGCAGGACAATTAACTGCGTTTTGTTGCTTAAAATCCTTTATAATGCTTTCAGATACAAAGAACGAACGAAAACCTAAACTTTTTGCATTTTGTCTTTCAGTTTCAGTATGAGTAGAGGACATAAAAAATTGGTTATAATCTTGGTATTGAGGTTTATTCCATTGGTGCGTATAACCTGTAGTTTTAACACCTAATTGACTTAAAGTGTTAACTACATTCAATGGTAATAGAATTGGTTCACCATATGCACCGAAACGTACTAAATCTACCTTATGAGTATTTTTAACAGTTTCAACAAACCTTAAAAAGTCACTTTCGGAATATTCCTTAATGGTATCAAATTTTCTGTTAAGACTTCTTAACATAGATTTTAAACCCATTAATTGCATACCTTTGTGAGTATAGCACCCACCACTTTTACCGTTGTTTTGATTGAACGACAAAGGACAATCTAAACAGCTTGCTTCATCTTTATGTAAAGATGCTTCTTTAACTTGGTCTACTGAAAAATGATATGTTTGAATAATATAACCCATACCAATTTTAGAGTTTGCAGATACCTTTGCATTCAATACGTTAATTGTATTGTTTAATTTGTAAATGTACTTTAAATTCTTCATAGTTTGTCTGTTTTGATTCTGTACAAATTTAGTGAATATATTCGAGACTACCAAAACTTTAACATTTTATTTTTACCCTTGCTTTGTTACAAATAATTAAACAATTTACCCTTGTTTTGTTACAAAAAAAAAAATAAGGTAGGTTGGAGTCTACTCTTCCGATACACTGCATCAGGCTAACACTGTAAAGATAATAAAAAAAAATGAACCCACCTAATTAAAGATGGGTTATTTTTAAATTAATTTAACCCGCACAAATTGGACCTAAACCTCTTTCAATACTTTGAGCATCTGTTAATACTCTACCACAAAGTAAACAGCTTCCAGCGTGCATAATTTCGGCTTGATGGTCAAGCCATTGAAAATGTCTATTTTCAGTCTTAAACAATACGAAACCAATTCCAATAGCTGCGGGTGTGGTAATTTCACCACCACGTTTGAATATTCTACCATTACGGTATGTACCCATATGATTAAACTCCATATAACCTTGTTCAATAAAGATGTGAGTGTACCAAACATTTTTAAATAATGAACGCTTAATCTTATATGTAAAGTCTTTACCCGTTAGTTTAGACTTGATGGTAAAAATACCACCTTTATTATTTTTTTCGTTTTTAATAACGTTATAAAGAGCTTCTGATGAAATTACGTGTGTTGCTTGAGTTGTCATAATATTCTCTGTTTGTTTTGTTCAATACAAAGATAAGAAAAATAAATAAGACTACCAAATATATGATAGTCTTATTTTCAAATTAATCTAATAACGTCATATATTCAGATGGGTATAATTTTCTGAATAACCTTAAACCCTGTTCTAATTTATTATAGAGGTTTAATGCTTCACTACCTTTAATAAAATCATGTAGTGCAACACCTCTAGCATCTAGAGTGCATGAATTACCGCTCCATGAGTTTTTAACTACCTCACTTTCAGTACCGATATCTAATGAATCGATTAACGTTTGGTCTCTTTTACTTAACTTAATTGCTTTTGCCATAATTTCTATGTGTTTTGATTACATTACAAATATACAACTTTATTATATAACCACCAAATATTTTAACGATTAATTAAACAGTTATCACACACATATTTGTTACCCTCAACAAATAAATCGGTTACTTGACTTTCAGTTTCTTTACATAAATAACATTGATTTTCTTTACACATAATATATTGTTTTAAGATTATAATACAAATATACAACATCATTATTTAACTCACAACGGACAATTGTCTACATTGTAAAAATTTTTAATTTAATTTAAAAAAAAAATATAAGGTAGGTTGGAGTCTACTCTTCCGATACACTGTATCAGGCTAACAATACAAAGATAAGGAAAATAAATAAGACCACCAAATATATGGTAGTCTTATTTTCAGAATTCTAAACGAGGGTTTAAGTAGATACCCACAACTTACATTTTAGTTATTCAATTTCGGAAACTTTTTTCTTAATATCTGCATCGCTTCTGGTGTGTAATTCGCAGTAAATATTGCTTGTGGCTTATCACTTGAATAAGAACTAGTGAAACTAAAACCTTCATTTGAATATTCAACTAGGAACGGGTTAAAACACCCAGAAAAATATTTCAATCCAAATACTCTAAATCCTACTGTGATATAACTTGGTATTGGATAACCTTTATCATCATTGTATGCATCTGATATGCAATATCCAAACTCCTTATCGAAAGTTAGATTCATTTTATTTGCTAATGCTTTAGTCGGTGCTTGGTTAAATGTCTCAATTACTTTTGGTCTCATAATAGTTCTATTTGTTGTTCAATACAAAGATAAGACTTTATTATATACCTCACAAGAATTTTAACATAAATCATTTTCAGTTAGAAAACCATCATTAAGCCATTGTTCAACCTTACTTCTTACGTTTAGTAATATGTTTAACTTTATTTTCAAAATCACGAAATGCTGCATTAGCATCAGCTAAATCTTGTTTAGAGAGCTTCTGAGTACCTTTAAAGATATCTGACACACCTTTTGATGCTAAGTTACCTTGAAGGGCTTTAAGGGTAGCCATATTAAGCATATATCGTTGAATAGGTAACACAAGACCACCTTGCTTTTTAATATCAGCTTCAATTGCTTTTTTCCCATATCTTCGTGGGATTTTTTCTTCTGGAATATTGCTATAGATATCACGTAACTCATCTTGTTGTGATATTACATTTTCGAAAACCTCTTTAAGGAATTCGATTGCTGTCTCAGCTAACTGATTTGATTTAGCTTGTTGAGAAAGTTGTGATGCGTTGTAAGAACCAAACTTACTAAGATAAACTTTTTGAAGTTTATCATCTTTGTTGATGGTTCCAACTGTTTTAATTGTATTAAATTCTAAAGTATCCATAATATATGTTTTAGTACAAATATAAGGTTAATTTATTTAACTACCAAATTATTACCAGGTTATTTTAAAATGGTAATTTTTCTTTTGGTATAATTTCTAATTGAGTTCTTAAGTTGTTTAATGTAATAAATTTACCTTTTATCCAATAACCTATCGAGCGACCATTTACAGTCTTTTTAATTTTTCTTCCTGTACGTGTATTTATTAATTTACCACAAGTAGTCCATTGATAGTAATGAAGTTTTATATAACGCCATTTCAAATCGTAAATGATTGATATTGTGGTCATAGTGCTTTGGTATTATTAACTATATACAGTAGTTAGTAAACATTAAAACGATTTGCTAACACGTAATATAAAACATAAAATTATTTAGCGTATCGCATCATCAACTCTAATGCACTTTGCCAACTTTTGTATAATTCATTACGTTTCTTAAACTTCCACCAAGCACATTCTTTGTACTGTTTTTTGTACTCTAGTGCCATTTCTAAAAATATTTCTTCTCTATCCATAATTTTACGATTTCATATTACCATTCGTTGTAAAACATACGAGTTAAGTAGTTTTTATTGTGCTATCTATAAATCTTAACACCCTAATTTGTGCATTTAATTCCGTTGCTTCTTTTTCCTTTTCTTTAACTATATTTTTGTCAATTCCTTTATAGTTTTCATTTGCAAACCAATTTTCATTCTCAGAAGAAGCAACTATCTTTCGGTCTAAAGTACGTTTAACAACACCGTATAAAAATAATTGCTTAGTTAGTTCTTTATTTGCATGTTTTTCGCTTTTTAGCTCTTGGTTTATTTGCGTAAACTCGTATTTTAATCTATCGTAGTCTTCTGCTTTTTCGTCTTGTGTCATTTTTTTAGTGTTTATTTATTAAGGTTTGTCATTTAATTACGCAACTATTCTTATACATATAACGTTATAATTAATGCTAGACTTTCCTTAATTTAATAAGTTCATTATATTCTTCAACCCATTTAATTGGTATTCCCATTTCAGCATCATAGTATCTTACTATCGCTTCTCTTATTTCATTAAGTCTTTCTCTTTCTCTAACCCATTTGGGTATTAATCCTATTGGGGGTTTAATTGCTACTGTCTTTTCTTTTTTCATCTTATTTATAAATTTATAATTAATCAACCCACACTAATAATAACAATGTATAAAATTAACCCTGCGGGTCGCTATCGCTTAATCTTATACGGTACGTTAGGCACAATTAAGGCACGAACGTTTTATGAAGCAATTGCAATACATTTTTAATTGCCGTATCATAACCTTCATCTCTTAACAAACCCTTTTTACTCCCATCACGAGGTTGCGATTTAACTTTATCAACCAACTCGTTTTTAATCAACTTATGTGCTTCTTGCCCACCTTTATTCTTGTGGTAAGTCGCAAACTCGTTTAACTTTTCGTGTAATTCAACCAAGTTTTCAGTATTTAATAAATCCATAATTAACTGTGCCTAACAATGTATAAAAACAAAAGCTATTTTAGGCTATTTATAAGGCTTCTGCTTGTTTATTAATTTTATTTTTAACTCAATCTTTTTGCGTACCTATACGCTTCAATTTTTATACAAACCGTTACCAACAAGCTAATAATTAGAAAAACCGTTGCTTAACATTGGCTACCTGTATTTTAAAGAAGGTAGCCAGTTGGTAACACGCTATATAAAACATTGCAGGGCAGTTGCTTATTTGTTATCGTTCAGTGCTTATCCGAAGAAAAACAAAAAAATGCCTTTGCGCTTTTTGCTCACTCAATCGGTTTAAGCGTTTCAATTCTATCATCAATATAGTCGGATAGTAAAAATATTTTATTAGAGTATTTACTACTTGCAAGAATTTGATTCCATTCAGAAATTTCTTTTGTAATCGCTGCCGCTTCTAATTCTCGACCATTTTCTCTTGCTGTTTTTAATGTTAATTCAAAAGCATTTCTTTTTTCAATAAATATATTATAATCGTATGAAGCTAAAGACCAGATTAGCAAATGAATTATAAGGTAGCATCCAAATATTGTAGTCAAAATTGCCCCAAGAATTTCAAAATCATAGGACTCAATCATTAGATAAATTCCTAACCCAGTTAATGCGGATAAAATAATAGTGATAATCATAATCTTTTGTTTTAGTTATTAATTTAAAGTTTTTAGCATTTCATTGCACCCCTTATTTTTTTGTTTTAGGCGCATTAATTTAGTTTTGTTATAATTCGGCAACGTTTCATATAGCTATTCGTTATGCACCATTACAAGAAGTACTGTATATTTTTAACTTCTTTCTTCATTTGCTTCTCGTACTTAGTGCCTCTAGCGGTGTACTGTCTTGCTTCATCTTCAAGTATAGCGGTCAATATACATTTAGGTAAAATCATTGGTGCGTTTTCTTCATCCCAACCATCAATGTCAACACATCCAGAGTTCAGTGCTTTGTCTATGCTTTTCAATGCTTTTTTATGAGATTCAATAAGCATATCTTTTACTAATCCTTTAATTTTTTGTTTCTTGCTTTTCATAATTTTTAATTTAGATTAAACGGTGCATAACACCGTATATATTTTATTTCGTTCCTCAACAAATCATATACAACACGTTGTAAGTAATGATTTTTAAGGTTCCCATACTACTACTTCAAATATTCCCTTATCAAAATTCCAATCAGCATAACTAACTTCGTAATTTATATCAGCTATTGTCAATCTTTGGTCTTTGTGGATAGGTAATATTTGAGGGTTTGTGTGTAAAAGTTTGTTAGTTTCGTAATCGCTAACAACTGTTTTAAAATCACTACTCACAACACCGTCTATAGATAATTGCTTAGTTTCTGCTTGTTTGCTAAGTTTGTTAATCATATAGCTTATTAACCCACTAAAGTTTTCATCTCCAAGCACCAAAACAGATAAGTCTTTACCTTTTTGTTGCATTTCGTTAGTTATCGTAATTGTTACTTTTTTAGTCGCAGCCATTAGAAATATATTCGTTTTAATAATTTTCTTACCTCTTTTTTAGTTTCTTCGGTTGTAGGCATATCTACAACTTGTCCTACAAATTCAGGATATGCAGGTACATATCTAACATAACCTCTCTCAAATGCAGTTTTCATCATCATTTCTAATGTCGGCTTAAATCTTCGTCTCATAATATCTGTTTTTAATTGTTTGTTTATCAAAGATAGTAAATATTTTGTAAATACCAAATAATTAAATGATTTATTTACGCAACTATCCATACACAAACACGTTGTAGGCAATTACTTTGCTTAGTATGGTTTTTCACATTGGCTACAGGTTTCTTTACCTTGTTCCATTTCTTTAAATGCTTTAGGATTACCACAACAGCAAAGTAACTGTTCGCTTTGCCCTACAACATTATGTATAGAAAATAATTTTACTACATCCGCAATCGCTTGGTTGTATGCTGCACATTCAGCCTTTTCAATACGTTGTTTCTCATTACTTGGTATACTGCAATCAGTATATTTTTTCAATCCTTCAATTTGCTTAATCATATCTTTGTGTTTCAAATCCGTAAAATTACTTTCCATACATTTAGCGTTAGCGTGCATACAGTTTGTGCCATAATTTACATTCACGCAAATCAATTTCAATATTTTCGTTTAGTTCTTCTATTAAGTGTTGTTTAAGTCCATTAATAAAAACGCCAGCTTTACCAATCAATAATCCTGGTCTATGTGTTTCTATCTGTACAATAGTTTTGTCTTTTTCTTTAAATGTTTTTATTTGAGTAATGCTTGTTTCATAACCCCATTCCTTCCAAGAAAAATATTGATAAATTGTTTTTCTATACTTCTTACTTTCAACTTCGTGCTTCCATCCAAGTACGCACGCTAACAATGTATAAAATGCATTGCTTTTGGTTTCTTTATAATCTTTGTTCATAATTCCAAATTTTGTATTTATCTATTAATTTCTGTGATGCAACGCATCTTATACTAAACGTTATATACAAGGCTAAAATCCGTTTTCAATTAAAACATTTTCAGCAATTGCTTTTAAGTCGTCAAATTTTTCTTTATCAGTTTCACCGTCAGTATAAAAAGCGTTTTTAATAGTTTTAAGTGCTTTTAATAATTCAGGGGCAGATGCTATTAATTTTGCATTTGCTTCTTTTTCAGCATTACTAATCATTAATGAAATAGAGCAATCTGCTATGTTTATTCCTTTAAAAGAATTTACCTCTTGTTTGTTAGCTGAATTTACAGCCCATTTGTCTTTAGTATTCATAATAATTTCGTCTTTTTAAACCGCCCAGTATATAACAAAGTATATAATTTATAGGCAGTTGGTTAATAATTCAATGTTTAATCTTTTTTATTTAAGTAGGTGTTTAATCCGATACTTACTGCTTGTCTACGCCTACAAATCATATACAAAACGTTATGCCCCATAAGAAACAGACCACCATCCGCTATAAGTCAAACCATCGTCTTCATCTTCTTCAGGTACAATATCTTTTCCAAATCTAACAGAGGTGCAAAGCTCACCTTGATAATATCCTTCTTTAATCATCTCGAAGATTCGACTTTCAGCATCTTCTTTCAGTGCTTCTTCGTGCTTTTGTGGAATGTCTGTTTCTTGGTCACATTTCCAATTGTAGTTAATTTCCATTTTGCCGTTCATAATTTCTATTCTTTAGTATCGAGGTTAATTCCCTTCTACCTTACGAAGATAAGGTATTTACATAAATTATACAAATAAAAATCAACATATTTTATGTAAATACCTAAACTTTAACATTTGGATAAGAAAAACGGCGGGTAACACGGTATATAATGCATTGCGAAAAGCAACGCACCATATACCCATCAGTTGTATGCCATGTGGTTTACTTTGGCTCTCTTACAAAAACCTTTTCACCACATTTAAAGCATTTACCATTCCAATCAGTTAAGTGAAGTAAACCATACGGTTCGCTTAGCCACACAACACTATGTATAGCAAATTGCTCTTTTAGGTGCTTTTCAAGAATGTCAGATAAGAACCATTGTTTTCCGTCTGAAACTATTTCTGTATTAGGGTCTATGTTGTTATTTAACAACCACTCGTTAATGTCTATGTTTTTCATAAAGTTTAGTTTTTAATTTCACGCAACTTGCCATACATTTTAACGTTAGGCACAATACTATTGGTTATACCTAATGCTTGCTAAAACCATTATTATTAACAGAAGTAGTGTAAAAACCCCAACTTCAATGCCTAAATTATACCATCCTACACCACCAAGCAAGCCACATAGTGCTGTCATAAAAACCATATACCACCCAGTTCCTTTTCGTGAAGTACTGTGCCTAACAACGTGTATATCACATTGCTTTTCGGTATTTTTATTATCTTCTGTCATAATTTCTAAAGTTGTTTATTATTAATTTAATTCTGTGAGAGCAACGTGGCATACACAAACAGTTAGGTGTAATTATTCTATATACCTAAATTCTTCTATATAACCACCGTCACAGCAAGGCATAAAGTGCATTATTGTTACATTAGGGTTGTGACATTCACAAGTGCATTTTACCTTTCTAACAGCATCATACTTCTTTCCAGTAAAGGGGCAGATTTTAACTACACCTAACAATGTATATAAGCCATTGTTTTTCGCTTCTTTAGGTTGTTTATTCTTATCCATAATTTGTATTTATTTAATTAATTTAGTGAGCAACGGCTCATATACTAACCGTTAGGCACAATTTAATGCACCCAATATTCATATTCTTCCTTATCCCATTCCACAGTTAGTGATTCACCACATTTTTCACATTTAAAAACTTCTGGTGTTCCACTCCACATATCATCTTGTTTCCACCATATTTCATAATCACTAACTGTTTTATTACAGTGCGGGCAAGTATATTGAAATGCACCCAAATCACAGGTTTCATTATCACAATGTCGTATAAAGTATGCTTCTGTTTTCATAATCAATAAACTGTGCCTAACAACGTGTATATCACATTGCTTTTCTACTTTTTTATTTTGTTTTGTCATTATTTCTAAAGTTATTTATTATTAATTAAATTCTGTGAGAGCAACGTGACATACACTCAGCCGTTGTGTGTAATACTACTTTTTAGTATTTTTAAAACAATGGTTTACTTCTGATGTGTCATAAAATTCAGATATTTCTTTTTGCATAAAACCATCTTCGTTTAACTTCGGTTCTTTTAACCCAACATCCGCCTTACTTAAAAGTAAATTCATTGTGCTAACTAATTCATTTTTACGTACTCGTTCAGCGTTTAACATTTGCAATATAATTGGCACTACATTTTCATCTTTAGAAATCTCGTTAATAATTAAACTTTCTTTATCCGCTTCACTAATCAACGGTAGTTCAATAATTTCTTTAATTTTATTTAGGTTCATTTTAATAAAGTTTGTGGCTTAAATCCCGTACTACACACAACAATGTATATAGTTTATAAGCCAATTAATATTTGTTTTTAATTTGTAAATTTTGTGCTATGGCTTACAAAACCATATACTCAACGTTGTAGTGCATTAAGGCAGTTGCTTAATATGGCAATGTTCTATTTTGTGAAGGTTTGGCCAGTAACCTTTATTGCCGTAAAGTATAAATGTATCGTCTATCCACAATACATCGTGTTCCATATAAACATATCCGTTTGAATCGTCCGCATTGGGAGAAGATATTAAAACTCGTTCATTAACTTTTGGTTGATAACTTCCTTGTCCTTTCATAATCAAATAACGCACTACAACAATGTATAAAAATAATAGCCTGCTGTAGTGTCTTTTTATTGGCTATTACTCACTTATTAATTATTTGTTTAACTCAATCTTTATGTTTATTAACGGCTACTATTCTTATACTAAACGTCGTTATGTCTCATTTAACAAAGCACATTCAATTCTAAATTCAGTTACTATTTTAGGGTCAATATGCCAAGTAATAAGTTTACCTGTATCTATTTTTTCGCCCATTGCAAACTTTACCACATCTATCTTATCAGCATCACAGCCATTATCGTCAGGGTCGTGTAATTCATTATCTCTAATAGCCACACATCCATTACGTTCATCTACGAAAAAACGAGGCATAACACTTGGTATAGTGCATTGCTTGGTTTCTGTATTTTTACTATCTTTTTCCATAATTCAAAGTTTTTCTATTATTAATTAAATTCGTGCTATAAGGTCGCTACGACACCATACCACCATCCGTTATCTTTAATACTACTGTTGTGCTTCCCATTGTTTTAATGCTTCATAATAAGCATCTTCCCCACCTTCGTACATCCATCCACTTTCTTCTTCAAATGAAGTGCTATTGTTCCATCCGTATTTTTCCATAGTCGGTTTTTCTAATACCTTACTATTGCTAACATCGGCTATATTTAATGCCTTAGTTTTATCTTCTAAACTCTGTTCTTTACTCATAATTTTTATTTTTATCTGTTAGTGTAGTAATTAATTCAATGTGGCACTACATATAGCCAAAACGTTAGTAACAATGGCTACTAATCGCTAACTTCAAACTTATATCCTTTTAATAATTTTTCAGTTATTTCTAAAACCACCGCTTCGTGCATTTCATTTGCTTTATCATCACCATCTTGTTCTGCAATACACCAATCGTTATCAAATTCAATTTGCTTACTTACATCAGCATCACAATATCTTTTGTCATTTTTATCAGCGTGGAAAGCCATAGTCTCAAAATGCCTATTGTGTCCTATTGTTTGAAATGTTCTTTTGTTATAATCCATTAACATCAATCCCACGCTACTAACTACTATTTTAATATCGTTATAAGCAAGCAAAGTGTTTCGTCTAAATAAACATCTATGTCCGCAAATAAAATACCCTGCCCACCCACGTTCAGTCCTTAAAACACCGCCACAGTTACTAACACCGTGTATAGCAAATGCCTTATCGTCTTTTTGTTTAGTTTCTTCCATTATTTCAATCTTTAGTTTTTATTAATAAATTTTAGTGAAGGCACTTGCCATACACTCGTCCGTTATCTTTAATACTACTTTTGTGCTTCTAAATGAGCTTTATTTATTAAGTAGCTTATGTAACCGCTTATATTTTCAGTCCCTAATACCAAAACAGAAAGGTTTAACGCTTTCTGCTTGGTTTCTTCAGTCATTGTAACCGTTACTTTTTTAGTCTTTGCCATTATCCTATAATCGTTTTTTCAATATCAATACATTCATCATCTTCGTAGGTTTTAACAACTTCTTTAATTATTGCTTCACAATCTTTAGAACTATAAAACTCTTTTTTTCTTGAAAATGCTTCTTCTTTTGTTTTGATAAAGTTCTGGACTTGTCTGCGACCTAAAAAGTCTGTGTAAATTAATTCGTAGTTTGTTTCTTTTACTGTTGTCATAATATCTGTTTTTAAGATTAATATAAAACAAAAATAGTAAATATATTTTAAATACAAAAGGAATACTAATAAAGTTTTGTAATTAATTTTCCGTACTAAAGATAACACCGTATATAGCAAATAGCCTATTAATGTTTGTGCTGAATTTGAACGTCCGTGCTTCGGCTACTTTTCATACACTCGTCGTTACCTGCAATAAAAATTACTCACTAATCTCTTCTAATTTAGCTTCGTTTTCTTTAATTAACTTTTCTATCAATCCTTTCATTATTGGAGGTAATCGCACTTGTGGTGCGTTTAGTAAGTTTGCTATTTCAATGTTCATTTCTAATAATTCTTGTAGTTCCATAATACGTAATTTTAAAAGCAGGTAACAATGTGTATAATCTATTGCTATTTACTGCTTGGTTAATGTTTATTTTCTGTTTAATTAATTCTGTTTTAATCTGATAATTCGTGCATCTTTATACGCAACATACCATACACTCAACGTTATATGCAATTAAAAAAGCACATAACACGTAATAAAAATAATACTAAATTCCGTGCTTAATTATATCTATTTGTTCTTTTAAAAACTCTATAATATATTCAGGGTTCATTCCTTTAATATCTTCTATCACATCTTCAAGCGTTTTTACTTGTATCTGTTCTTCTTCTGTCATAATGTTTCGTTTTATTTATCCGTACTATTCTTATTACTATTCGTTAGCAACTATAAATTGCTTAAATAATCGTTTATATCTTTTTCATACATTGGTTCAGACCAATGATGGGTTTTTAAAAACCATTCATGAAAAGCAATTAACAGTTCCCTTCGGTTGCTAACACGTTGTATATAAAATGCTTTTTCAGCTTGTTTATAAAGTGATTGGGCAAGTATTTTTGTGTCTTCATTATCACTGCTTATAAAAGCATCTATCAGTATTTCAAAATCTTCTTGTAATTCGTCCATTTTTGTTGTGTTTATTAATTAATTCCACGCACTTTCCATACAACCGTAACGTTACCCACAATAAAATAAAAAAATAGGCGACTTACTCGGTCGGCTGTGTGGGCACTTAACTATCCATATACACGTATATAAATAATTAATCACTTTTTGTTTTAAACTTAAAACCCGCTCTAAAACCTTCCGACCACAAATGATTGTTTACGCAACTTTCGTGATATGGATTTTTTTCTTCTGACATTTTTCTAATTTCTTTTTCAATTGGAGTTTCTTCGTAATAGCTCATAATTTCTCAAATTTATTTAATTCTTTGCGTAAGTATTTTGTTACTATTTTAACTTGACTTTCTTCGAGGTTAGAAATATCGTTGGTTGAAACACCGTTAATAATTTTAGCGATGTAATTGTATCGGTATTTTATCTCAAGCTCGTTAATTGCATCTAACACGTCGTCCAAATGCACGTTTACATCAATTTTTCTTGATATATCTACGTTTTCTACTGTGATTTCCATAATGTTTCTAGTATCCATAATTTTAAAAGTGCATAACAACGTATTTATGCAAAATTAAACGCATTATCCAACATTTGCTGTCCTTGTTTAGCAAGTTTCATAAACAATCCGCTATCTACATCAAATGGTCTACCGCCTACAAATTGTAAATCATAACCTTCTTTGACTTCATTCCAATAAGCAACAGTCCAACAGTATTCTTTTTTGTCAGTATCCTTAGACCATTTTACAATTTCGGCTCTGTTATGTTCACAATCAGAAAGTAAATGTTTACCACAACTTCTTACTTCTAAATCTTCTATTCTTAAATTAAATTTCATCTTTCAATAAATTAAAAGCGCATAACAATGTATAAAATTAATGCGCTTGGTTATGTTAGTGCTTAATTCAAAGTTTCTCGTTTAGCGCACTAATCTTATACTAAACGTTGTAAAAAAGTGCTACTTCCGTACTTCTTTATCAAGATTGTTAATCATATAGCTTATTAACCCACTAAAGTTCTCCCTTCCAAACACCAAAACAGATAGTTCTTTGCCTTTTTGTTTCATTTCGTCAGTAATCGTAATTGTTACCTTTTTAGTCGCCATTACATATGTAGTTTAGATTCATAGTAATTTTCTAATATACCATCTTCAAGAACCTTATACTTATACTTTCTATTAACACCTTTAAATTCACTAGGTTTATCTGCTCTATTTATAACCGTTCTTTTAGGTAATTTGATATTTACACTGGCTTTAATTCGTCTCATAATATCCGTTTTTAATTTATTGTTAAGCAAATATAGTAAATACTTTGTACATACCAAATAAATACATTAATTATTTAACCGCACCAATTTACAACAACGTACAAAGAACATTGCCCAGCTTGTTTGTGCTTTAGGGGCAACATTCCCTGTGCAATTACGTTAGCAACAATTAATTACCCTGTAAGTAATTGTCCGCAATCCATTCTTTACTTACAAATCTATTACCACCACCTTTTTCAAGGCTTGTCAAAAGGTCAATTAACAGTTCCCTTCGGTTGCTAACATCGTTTAACCGTAATTGCTCGGTTACGTGATTTTCAATTAAAGCATTTGCTTGGTTTAGTTTTTCAAAACCTTCTGCATCGTTTTTGTAGCCATCTTTACCCATATTTAGGATTTTTAGTGCTATTTCATTTTGTGTCATATTTATAAATTTAAGTTATTAATTTACGCAACTACGGTTACACGTGTACGTTATGTGGCATTTACTGCACGTCTAACATCTACCCAATATTTACGAACAGAAACCACGCCCCAATTTTCGGCTTGTAATTCAATTTCGTCTATTACTTTATTTACTGCTTTCTTGGTTTCTTTGTCGCTTGCCATATAGCCTTTATCATCATCCCATTCATATTGCTCAAATTTTTCAAGTAAATCTTCTGCTTTTTCTTTTGTACTCATAATAAAAACGCCACATAACAATGTATAAAAACAAAAGCCTGTTAAGGTGCTTAATTTTAAAGCCTTTGTCTGTTTATTAATATTATTTTTAACTCAATCTTACTGCCTTTTTACGGCTTCAATTTTTATACTCAACGTTAGCCACCATTTTTAAGAAAGTCAGGTAACTTCTCATAACATTGGTTAAGAGTAAGCGGTCTGTCTTTATAGTGGCTTCTTAATTTCAACGGCATATTTCTTTGGTACTCCGCCTGTTTAACAAAGGCTTCATATTCAGCTTTGGTTAATTCTCTTTGCCCTTCTTTTCTAACATATTTATTATAGAAGTAAACAGGTGAATCTTTGCATTTTTGAAGCTCATCTTGGTCAGCCTGAGATAAACGGTGGCTAACACTACCTATATGTAATGCCTTAGTTTTATCTTCTAAACTCTGTTCTTTACTCATAATTTTATTTTTATCTGTTAGTGTAGTAATTAATTCAATGTGGCACTAGTTGGGTTTGGTTCTTGATACTATCATAATTTAGTTCAGTAATATCTGCAATGTCTTGGTTGTTTAATCCAAGTTCTTTTTCATTTGCTTAAATCGTTTGTGCCAGTTCATTATAATATGGTATTTCGAGTCATTGCAAAAAATTCTAAAACACCATTTATTGAAAGTATGTTTTCACTATTCTGGTATATTGTCCATTTATAATCTCGTCTTATTAATGTTACATCATCCTTAAATTCACCGTTTATATACCCTGTAAAACGATAAGCCATAACTTCTACACCTTTTTTGCTCACGCAATGTTCTAATAGAAATGTTCTTGCTTTTTTATTTAAACCTCTTATTTGATTAACTTTCATAATATATATTTTTGTTTACTCTGTAAAAGTAATATATAAATTACTAATAACCTAATAAAAGTAATATAAATGTTACTTTTTGCAAAAGTAATTTGCCAACGCTCAAAAAATAACAGATAGATAACACCGTATATAGCAAATAGCCTATTAAAGTCGGTGCTAAATTTCAACGTTTTTGCTTGGCTACTTGCCATATACTCAACGTTATCTTCAATACTACTTCGGTGCTTCTAAATGAGCCTTATTTATTAAGTAGGTTATGTATCCACTAATGTTTTCAGTTCCTAGCGTCAAAACAGAAAGGTTTAACGCTCTTTGTTTTGTTTCTTCGGTCATTGTAACTGTTACTTTTTTAGTCTTTGACGTTATGCTTTTATTTTTATAGTTACCATTGGTGTAATTACAGATGAATATTTCCAATGCTCATCAACTTTACAACCAGTTCCTATTTGTATTTTAGTTTCACTAACGTCATAGGTTGTAAACTCATATTGACTACCCATATCCCAAACCTTCCATTGTGGTTCTATTACTTTTTCTACTATTTCATCTAAAGATGTTAACTGCTCTAGCATTATTTCATTTAAAACATTATCTATAAAGCAACCCATTGCATCTTTCCATTCTTCATTTAGAAAAATATCTACATTCCATAATTCCATTCCATTTATGGATATAATCTTATTTTTATTATCAACTACAATTTTATTTATTCCGCTTTCAATAGTTTCCATTTTATTTGTTTTTAAGTTTAACATACGTCAAAGATAGTAAATATATTGTAAATACAAAAGGAATACTAATAAAGTTTAGTTTTTATTTTACCGTACTAAAGATAACAACACCTATAATCCATTGCGAAAAGCAACGTATCATAGCCAAACCGTTAGGCACAATAAAAATTATTCCACAAAAGGAAGTAATTCCATTTCTACTGTGTTCTGTAATTTTAAGTATGCTTTATGCATTTTATACCAATGCATGTGTTCTTCACCACCTTTTGTGGATACATCACATTTATCTTCTAGGTCTCTTCAACATTGTTTTTTTCTTATAGTGTAAAGATAAGGTAAATATTTTAATCTACCAAATCTTTTTACACATTTCTTTTAAGTTTATGAACTCATCGCATTTAACATTGAACCAACGTTAACATTTTCTTTGATGAACTCTACGACTTTTCTAATAACTTTTTTCATAATTTGTTGTTTTTAAATGATTAGGTAAATGTTTCTTTTTAGTGGTCTATTATCTCAAGACTTACTTTATGTTTCATCTACATTACAAAGATAAGGAATTTAATTGACACTACCAAACTTTTACCTGGTTATTTTATTAAATCTTTTTAATTCAGTATAAATTTCGTCAGCTAATAATTCAGAACCAATTTTAAAATATATACTATCATAATAACCATCAGGTCTAAGAATTTCAACATGACTTTCACGTTTTCGTTCCTTATCATTTAAATAACAAGGTGCCCAGATTTCAACAACTTCAATAGCATTTGGTCTAGCTTTAAGTGTAGCTTCACACTTAGCATTTAATTCTTCAATTGTATTAAAATAAACTCTCGGTATCATATTATCCTATTTGTAAAATTTTATTACATAAACATCTCCAATGATGTTTGAATAATTCATCATGTTCACCATCATCAAAGAAGGTAGAATTATCAAAATCTTTTTCATCACATTGACACCATTTTGAATCGTCTTCGTAAATGTTTTGATTAGTTTTTGGTTGCTTTGGACTTTCTAAAAAACCTAACATATCTTTTTGTGTTTTAATTAATTTTGAGTTGAACAAGCTGGTAATATCATACCAAATACTATTGCCACTGCATAGAAAAATGCGAAACCTGTGCCAATACCTAATATCAATGCTATTGCAATTATATACAAATTATAGCAAAATGCTGATTTAAGTTTAATACTTTTCATGTCTGTGTGTTTTGATTACATTACAAAGATAAGAAAAATAAATAAGACTACCAAATATATGATAGTCTTATTATAATAATTTTCAGGACACAATTGTGTTACACCACCACAATCGAGACATTCAATATATGCCTTACCACCTTGAGTGACCGCTGTGGTTTCTTCAGCTAATAACATCCAACGGGTTTCTTTTTTGTCCGTGATATCTTCTCTTGGACAATTGACGCATTCAGCATCTCCAAGTCTCTCTTCCATTGTCGGCATATCTTTGGTCCCAACTAAATGTGGATATACGCTCTCCAATACTTCTTTGTCGGTTTTGAGCGGTATTAATACCGCTTGATAGAACTTTGCCATAATTTTATTGTGTTTTGATTACATTACAAATATAAGGCTTTATTATTTAACCTCCAAGAACTTTAACATTTAATCTTTATTAGTTTAAGTCTTGTAAATAGCTATCTGTTAGACAATTTGGGCAACCTTTTAAGAAGTCTCTTTCCGTAGGTTCATCAGATATTCTATCGACGTTACATTGGGTCTCTACTGCTGTAGGTACCTCCGATTCATCATTGATATCAAATTCTACTAGTGAAAGGCTATCTTCAAAACCCTCCCAATCACAATTGTTACATTTTACAACTAAACTCATAATTTCTATTATTTTGATTCTATACAAATCTGTTTATATCGTTTCCAGCTAATTGCTTACATCTTTGTCCAAAGTCAAAATTTGACATTAACATTAAATTTTCTTTTGTTTCTTCACCAAACCATAATGAAACACCTTCATCTTTAGTATTCTCTAATAAAATACTATTGGTTACATTATATAAACCACTTACTGCGAGTTCACCTTTGTTTAAGCTGAATTGTCCTACTGTTCTTAATACTTCCATTGTCTTTGTGTTTTGATTACATTACAAATATAAGGCTTTAATATTTACCTTGCAAGAATTTTAACATTTAAATACAAACTCGATTGCTGACCATAATACAACAGCATAATTAATGGTCTCATCTTCAAACTCAACACTACCAATAAAAAATCTAATAGCCCAATCTTTAGATATTTGCTCTTCACTTGAATAGCAACGCCCTAACGCATCATTAATATCATTAAATGGTATTACCTTACTAAATGTTTCATAGGGCACATCATCTAATAAATCGTCAATGATTACTTCTAACTCATCCAATGATGGTGGGTTAACGCAGTTGTATTTATATTCGTAGTTCATAATATTAATTAATTAATCCAACTCTAAAACAAATTCTCTCATATTGGCACATTTCCAGAACTAAATATTGCTGTGAAACATACATTTTATTATACATTTTACCTTCACCAACTTCTTCATTGATATGCTTTAACGCTAAACTTTTTACTTTGGTTTGGCCTAGTAAACATATTTACGCTTAGTGCCACGAGATGTTAAATTATTTTCCATAGTCAAATATACAACATTATTATATAACCACCAAAAACTTTAACATTTTAAATGCAAAAAGGTGGGGAACAACACCCACCTTTTCTAATCAAAACAACATGCCCTTGTAGTAATGTAGGTCGGGCGACTCCTACTTAATTCTTTATTTACCGTATGGGGATTCATTTAATGATTCCCAATACTCATAAAATAACAGTCATTATCTCCATGTGTACCAATCACTTTATCATATATGGGTTCTCAATGTCATCACCAGTAAATTCTAATATTTCTCTATCAGGGAAATCTTCCTTAGCTTTCTCAATACTTGAATAAACATAATAAGACCATAATTCAGTACCATTTGGTGTGATAAGTGTATCACCATCTCCCCAATCAGGTTGATAGTATTTCTTTTGACTTTCACAATAATCTGCAATTTCTGAAAGTTGTTCATAATCTAAAGAACCGAAGCCATATATGTGACCATTCTCTGAATATAAACCTTGCTCAAATACTTCAATAACATAATCACTTATACCATCTAGGTTATATTGTAAATTTTCAGGAAGTTTTATAACCACCTCTGAAAAATTACGACTGTCATTAGTTCCAACTTCTCGAACTCTATTTATAATTGTGAGTTGAATTTCTTCCCACAATAAAGCTAATTTATCTTGCCATTTTTCTGTCATTGTCTTGTTGTTTTGATTTAGTCAAAGATAATAAAAATAATTTAATCTACCTAATTATTTAACTATAAAATATTGTAAATCCTTTTGGATTTGAAACTGAAATTTCAATCTTATCCAAAATATAATCATGGTTAACACGACTATTAATGTCATTATTTAAATTTACAATAGTAGTTGCAATACTATCACCTTTAAAAAAACGAAACCATAAATCTTTATCATCATCATCATCTTTTAAAGTTGCTTCTATTTTATAAAGTTCTGAAATAAGATGCTCTTTATTAATCTCATTATTATGAAATTGAGCGAATAACTTTTTAACTGTCGGTCTAATGTTATTTAAATCCATGTCTATGTGTTTTGATTTAGTCAAAGATACGAAATTAATTCGACTCTACCAAATTATGACTCAACTAATTCTATTAAATTTTCAACCTCCATTTAAAATAACAGTCATTATCACCATGAGTACCAATCACTTTAAACTCAAATTTATCTTTTGATGTACTTAATACTTCACCCCAATTTCCGTCCATATCTTTAAAATCAACGGTATCGCCAATCACATAGTTTTTATCCTTTGGTTGGTAACCATAAAACCCATCTGAATGTAAACTCATAGCATAACCATAAAAGGCTTTAAGGATAAGTAATACTTTACATACTACAATATCATAATCTTTTTCAGCAGTTTTACAAAATTCATCAAAATCTTTATCTGCCGAATTGAAATAAAATGTTTCGTGCCCTTCAACACCAATACCATTAAAACGTACTAGTATTTCACCTTTACTCACTTTACAAATAGGTGGCTCTTTAACATCACTTTCATATTGAATGATGTCTATGTGTTTTCTTAAAACTTTGGTAATATCTCTAGAAAGTTTTCTAGTACTTACTTTGTGATTTTCATCTAATCCGAAATAGTGTGTGTAACCCATAATATTTTATTTGTTTTGATTTAGTCAAAGATAAGACTTTAATATATACTATGCAAGAACTTTAACATAAAAAAAAAAACCCTATAAATTTAGGGCTTCTCTTACTCGTTGCTTATCATAGTCTTCTAACTTATTGAAACGCTCAATGAATTGCTCTTCATTTCCTTCTTCCTTAAACTTGAGAACTCTTTTAATGGAATTTAATTCAATCCCGCTAACCGCTCTAAGATGCTTGACTGGGATGTTATTCTTCTCAGCTATTGCCTCCATTTTAACCGCTAACTTATTATAGTTAGACCCTTTCTTTTTAGCTGTGTTTGCCTCATTAACGGCTTGCTCTACTCTCTTTGATGTTTCTCTTAAACCCATATTAGTCTATTAGTCATGTTTATTTAAAATAGTTCTTAACTTCTCTATCACTCGCTCTTTCTCACTAACCAATAACATAATGTTATTAAATTCAACTATTGAATTTGTATTTTGGCTTTGAGTATTTAATCTCTCGACATCTTGTTCTAACTCTGTCATTAATAATACAATTTCTACTCTCATAATTACTCTTTGATTATTGTTTGTGAATATTCTACCTTAATGATAGTGTCCATATGTTGCTTACCAGCATAACGATTCTGCCTATGCCATTCAACCGCTTGATGTCCACCAACGGGTTTCCATCCCTCATCAATCTTATTCTTTACCTTTGCCCATAATGCATCCGCATTATTTGATGTAAGTATCTTATAGTCCATTGTCTTATTGTTTAATCAAAGATAATAATAATATTTCTAATAACCAAAAACTTTAACATTTAAAATTAAGAAGAACTTATCCTTATATTCACATCGGTTACTCTATTGCTTATCACCTCTACTTCCTTTATCGCATCTTTTTCATGACTTGCACAATAAATTAACTCCCCATTACCACCAAACTGTAAGGGAAAAGATTTTGTCCCTTTGCAATTATTTTCACCACATTTAAAACATTTTATGGGATTCCCATATGAGTTTTCGTATCGATTATTTTTAAAATATCCTACCATGATTTCTATTGTTTTTGATTTAATCAAAGATAAGGCTTTAATATATACCTCACAAGAACTTTAACATTTATTAACAAAAAAAGAGGTGGGGAACAACTCCCACCTCAATGAACAAATTAAAAAAACAGAATCTATAACTTTATTGGTTTACAATATATACATCTAATACACCATGATTAGTTTTACTTGTCACTTGAAAACCCATTGAACGTAATTTATCCATAATTGCATTCTTATGATTCCAAATGTCTTCAATCTTACTCATAATTTATTTGTATTTTGATTAGTGTAAAGATAAGGATAATATTTCTATTATCCAAATCTCCGTACACATTTGTGTTTATTATTCTTTTTGAATTTCAGTAATTAAACAACCGTCTTCTTTAGTTCCTTCTAAATCTTCATCAACCCCATAATGACTTTGGATTTGAAGATTTCTACCTATCTCAATTAATCTTACTGCTAATTGGTCTAAGGTACCACTTCCAGATATTTTGATTTCGTATTGACTCATAATTTATTGTATTAACTCCAACCTTCTTTAATGATGGTTAGTTCATTATTATTATCTACTTCCCAATTTTCATTCCATTCTCCCCATTGCCCTCTTTTTGAACGGACAACATGAACTCCATCTAAATCTATATTACTTTTACAAATTTCAGGTAAATCCTTTTTAAGTTCAGCATATGTAGAGTATTCCTTTACAATATACTTTGGTTTTGGATTCCATGAAGATGAATTGTAATAATCATTCAAACTTTCATGTGTCATGTATGTTACTTGTGGTTTAAATCTACTCATGGCTTAATACTCTTAAATCTTATTATTTTAAATAACATTGTTTAAAACAATTCTCAGTCATTAATGAACCAAAATAATTACTTTCGTTTTTTCATATGTTATTTGTGTTTTGATTACATTACAAATATAAGTCTTTTTTATATAACTACCAAATATTTTAACATTTATTTTCAGGGTATAAAAAAACCCATACTTTTCAGTATAGGTTTTAATATCGCAATGCTCTTAATTTTACTTGAATACATTCACTAACGGTTCAAGAATTAAAAAGTGATTCGGCTTTGTTTATCCCTTCTATCCACACTATCCAAATCTCGTTGGTCATTCTATAACCTTTTCAGGTTATCAATAGTGCTCAGTGGTTCTGGAATCCATTTACTCTCAACCTTCCAGATTTAATGGCTAGATACCATCATTTTTAATTAGTTCTCAGGAGAGGTTTTCCACCTCTCGTCTAATGCAACAAAACGAACCAAAGGGTCGTTGCAACAACCTGATTTTGGCTTTCACTGGTCATGCCCTAGAGTTTGCCAGTTACTTAACACTATCCACTTAATGTGGACTGAGAATTTTTACCTTTACTTCCTTATCGTGGTGACTGTGGATTTCACAGTTCTTTTTGAAAAATAAGGAACGGCATTAAACCATCCCTTATTTACTTCGCAATGCTCATATTTTATAGTGCATACATTCGCTAACGGTACACTCAAAAATCTATTGAACTAAAAATCTCCATTCTTAGTCTATTACAAATATACAAGAATTATAATTGAATAAATTTTAACTCTTCATAATATACTGAATAATCAGTACATTCTGTACTTTCCTCAATATGACCATTATCGATTAAATAATCAATAATTTCTTCTTCTGAATTATCTTCATTAGTTAATCCCAATGAAAATGATTCTTTAATTTCACCGTTTTTAACATTATAAGTTGTTACAGTTTTATTTCCAGTAGTTTCTTCAAAGTTGCCATAACTTCTCAATTCTTTATCAACTACATAATAGATATTTTTTTTCATAATATTGTTATTTTAATTATAGTCAAAGATAAGGAAAATAAATAAGACTACCAAATTACCAACCTCTTATTTTACGTTTTCTTTCTTCATTATTCCAGAACTCAATTACACCTTTTTTAGTTTTATCCCATAAGGCTCTATTATTACTAAAGGCTACATAACCATAATTTCTTTGCGGGTTGAATAAATAGAACGCCAGTTGTGGCATCATGCTCCACTCACGCCCTTCTTGACGAGCTTTTTCATAATCACTTTCCCACTTTGCAGTTTGCTTTTTAATATACTTTTTTGCACTTAAAACTTCCATTATATTTGTGTTTTGATTATAATGTAAAGATAAGAAAAATAAATAAGACTACCAAATATATGATAGTCTTATTATAATAATTTTCAGGACACAATTGTGTTATTCGAAATTTGGTAAGATTAAATTTACCGTTACTTCATCTAATATGACTTTTAAATAATCATTAAGGGCAATTCTAACAACTTCTTTTACATATTCGATATACTCATCTTTGCCTTGACGTTTAAGGCGTTTAAAATAACATGGGTAATTATGTTCACCCGTAAAATAAGAGAACTCTTCAACTCTATCTGTTTTAAATCCGTCCACTGCAAAATTAACTCCATGTCTATCTTGGCCAATTTGCATTTGAGAATCTATTCTAGTTTTGGATATAAAACTACCTTGAATTGTAAGAGTTTTATGCTCCTTCAATTTAGATATATCAGGTTTAGCAAACATAGTATGTTCAGTAAACATTGGCCTATCTTTAAATACGATATTTATTTTCATGATAAGTTGTATTTAGTTGCGAAATAAGTAACTACTTCAGGCACATACTTTTTATAGTATGGTTGATTATCCATACACCACGCTTTTAATTCAGCTTTAGTCTTCAATGGCTTCATCCATGACTTATCTCTTTGAATCATATCTAATTGCATAGATAATTCATCTATAAAATATTGTGGCGTCCAACCTTCTTTAATGTGTCTATTCAAATTCATAATATTGTTATTTTGATTTGTGTAAAGATAAGGATAATATTTCTATTATCCAAATCTCCGTACACATTTGTGTTCATTAATAATTTTGTACTTGTCTTAATACATAGTTTGCACTATATCTCCCACCATTATGTTTATCACAACACTTACTACAAGCTGATTTTCTTTTCTTAATCTTATGACTAGGTGATTGATAGTTACAAGTGTCACAAACCATTGTGTATTTTGATACGGGATTTTTAAGTAAATCTCCAAATTCAGCATCACCATTACATCTTTGACCATCACCACCAAATGACATAAACATATCTTTCCATAACCATCCATGTCCACGCTCACCAAATTGCTCCTTTGCAAATGCGTGTGCTATCTCATGAACCATTGTGTTTACCCACATCTTCATTTCTCTTGAACCTTGATTGATAAAGAATGTCGATAAATATACAGTCCTTTTTCTATATGAACATAAACCTAATGCTCTTTTACGATTATTGAATTCAAATTTCCAACCTTCCTTTTTTGGGTTGAATGTCTTTCCTCTATATACATAATCCTTTTCCATATGCTCCAATGCCATACGTCTAACACTCGCTACTGAAACTCCCGTACACTTTTGTGTACCTTGAGTTGCTTGCACCTTACTCGGTGTCGTCGTTGGTGTCTGAGTAGCATTTTTAAAGCTATTTAAGAACGCTCCACGTTGTTTAGCATCTAGACTATAAAATTGTCTGATATTCTCGTCTGTTAAGCCGTTACGCTTTAATGGCTCATAACTCGGTAGTAATTGTAATTGTTCTGTTGTCATTGTTCAATTTGTTTTGATTAATACGAAGATAAGAAAATTATATGAGACTACCAAATATATGATAACCTCATTTTAATTTTATTTCCAACTGTAATTCTCATTAATATAAGTACATACAGCATCCTTATTATTTTGGCTCAATTCCATGAACCATGCAAAAATACCTTGCGTACCATTAAGATTTTTTCTTCTGCAAAGGTCATTAAACTTATCTGTTAAATGGTCTGGAGCACTTGTCGCTGCAAACATACCTTGCAATTGATTTGGCGTAAAGTTATACGCAAAATACATGAAATTTGTAGTAGCTTCTGAATTTGTCATAATAGTCTGTTTTAATTTGTTGATACAAATATATGGCTTTAATATATAACTACCTAAAACTTTAACATTTAATTTTATATCACTTTTACAATTATCTTAAATTGTGTAGTTAAACAGATATATATGCATTTCATCGAATAAATTAGATAGTGTCGTTTATATCCCTTATATTTGTATCAACAAATTAAAACAATAGATAACATTATGAGAAATTTAATTGACTTCATTACAAAAACAAACAACATTAACGGTGTATCTTTCGTATCACTTAGAGGTTACGAATCTTCAACATCGGGAGAAGTTTCTAACGTTACTTTTAACATTGGTGCAAACCTTTACGGTAACGCTAAAGCTAAAGACTTAAAAGCTATGCAAAATACCAATGCAAACGATTTATTTGAAGATTTTACTTTTGAAAATAAAGTAATTCCTTTTGATATATTTGAAAAAGCATTTAACGAGCTTTACAATAGCTTCGTAAACGTAGGTAGTAAAAATATTGATGGTACAACGAAAGTGCAAAATAATTGGTCTAAAGGTCAACAAGACGCATATACTTCTATTAATAGCGGTGTAAAAGTTCACAACGAAAAAAATAGACTTTATCTTCATGGCTTGGTAGTCAAAAAAGATGTGATTGTTAAAGGAGATTTTCCAACGACTAACAAGCAAAAGAAAACTATTTGTAAAGACTTCATAAAAAAGCAAATGGATTTCAAGACTGGAAAGTTTAGAAATTACATCGTAGAGGGTGCTGACGTGCTTAATCTAGCTAAAACTAGCTTCGAGGGTACTAGCTTATCAATTGCTATCTAAAGTCTCTTAGAACGTCTTAAAATAAGCCTAACTATTTGTTAGGCTTTTTTGTTAATAACATTGTAAAACTTTAACACTATATATTTGTGTATGTCAAGAATCCATATAAGCCCCTCTA
>Ga0306869_1000150_pt1 | contig 39035 bp, 49 predicted proteins | sample AntRauTorckE6833_FD_190421 | JGI IMG/M metagenome (GOLD analysis project Ga0306869, IMG submission 190421) | Saline lake microbial communities from Rauer Islands, Antarctica - Metagenome Torckler E6 #833 (v2) (version 2) | ecosystem: Environmental > Aquatic > Non-marine Saline and Alkaline >... | reverse complement strand
CTTCAGCCTCTTCTAAACTAGAATCTATAGCAGTGCTATAATTATAACCTGAAACAGCATGAGTTAATTTAAGTATTACCATAGTATTCCTTATTTAATTGCTATTATTAAAAATATGATCTTTAAATATTACTATTAACTCAGCAATATCTATAGGATTTAATTGTATATATCCAATAGAACCATCTTCTTGTTCTGCTGTAAGTTGAATACAAGAACCATTCTCCTCACCGCCCCAATATCTATTAACAGTCATGGGTACACTTCTTGAACCAGTATCTTTTAACTTTTTTAAGTCAGTACTCATATTCTCTTAATTTAAATGTTAGTATTAAAAAAGAAACTACCTATTCGATTTCAAAGTAGGTAGCTTCAGAATCACTATTACTGTAAGTGATAGTAGCATCTTTGTATTCTGCTACTAAACTTCCACCACTGTAAAACTTCAAGTCAACCTCCTTATTGACTAGAGTTTTATAATTTGCATTCTCATAAGATTTCTCAATCTGTCCACACCCTGAAATAAATAAAATGCTAAATAGTACTACACTATGTTATTCTTTATAGTAACCGTTAACTTTTGCGTGTTCCTTATTACGTTTCAACAACTCATCTTCAGTGATACCAGATTCATCTAGAAACTTTACTTTGTACTCACCATACTTTTCCTTGTACTCTTTTATTCTTTCAGGTCTGTTATCATGAAGATCACCTCTAGCAAATCCTGAAGAAGAGCACCAGTGACTAGCTAGTCCTTCACCATTTTCTGCAAATAAGTAATAAGGGCCTTCACCACCTCCTTTCTCTGGAGCTATTATTAGCATGCTTACATCTTTGTCTTCTATCATAATGTCCTCTTATTAAGAAAAGAGCTGCTTACTTGCTTTAGCGCCACACTATTAAAGATAATACAACAGATTATAATTATAATTAGTTGTTTTATTTTATGCTTTCAGCAGCTCCTTCAAATTGAACGTTGTTATTTAACCTGGAACTTTCCCAGTCTTATTGTTTCTACTGCAAGTATAATCATACAGATTACCACTAACAGTTCTATGATGCTACTCTGCATCTTCTGCGCAGTCTTTGCATAGTCCGTAGTATTCATCTAATTCTTCTTCAGAACTAAATTCTAAACACTCTGGGCATATAATTTGATTATCATCCATAAGATTAGCTTTTAAAGTGGAGGATAGGGGAGTCGAACCCCTGTCCAAAATGCTGTCATTATATTTATTGTACAACGATTTGCTATTTTTCACATTATATTATATGAGCTAGTAAAGTATAGCTACTTAGCTGTCACTCAGAGTTTCTATAACCTTCTCACAGGTGATCTGCTAATTATAACGCTCTATGATTCCTTATTAGCATCAGGTAGAACGAACAAGTCTAAGCTGCTTGAGCCAGTTCTTGTCTTGCAGAGCCAATAAACCCTACAATTTTAGATGATTGATTGTTGTCAGTTCAATTTAACTGTAATGGTAGTCCATCAGCCACGTTGTAAACATAACACGGTACATCCTGTCGAATCCAGAAATCCCCCATGTTTTTATCAATGAATCTGTAATATAACAGTATTTTATATAATATAAAAAGAGAAGCCAGTACAAAATTATACCAGCTTCTCTCACTCCTACCTTCAACCGACTAGTTGAAATTATTTCTCACGCTCAGCTTCCAATTTAATGTTAGCACGCACAGGGAGTCCATTAGGTTGTAACTCACCTGTAGGCTTACCTTTTAATGTACCTTGAGCACTAGAAAGAACCTGTTTTACTACAGAGCTTTCAATTTTACCTTGAAATGCTAGTGATAATAGCATAGATCTACTATCCATACCACCAGGATACCAGACAATTTCACCTTTCATATAATTATCAATAAGGGTATTCTCTTTACGTATTCTTTTCTTGTATGGTTTAAAGTACTCACCCTCCAATCTTTTAGGACCTTCTAGTTTATGAGAGACTCTTGTAGAGTTTGTAAACATAATATTATTTGTTTTGAGAGTTAAAATAAGAGGGAGAAAGTTTCCCCCCCCCGTTTAAATTTATAACAAGAACAATATGTTCTCTGATTGATCTACTGTCTCTTCGATCTCTTCTGTAACAGGAGAGTTTGTTCTGATCCAGCGATCTTTAGCTGATTTAGGCTCATCTATGTTGAAGTTAGAGAATATAGCCTTCATACGCTGTTTACCTATAGGCTCCTCATCGTAGAGAGTAATTCGAGCATGCATAACCCAATCATTCTCATATACAGGCTTAGCATAGTCTACAAGAAACATCTTTCTTTTGCTATCGACATCAATAATCACAAATACAGGTATATCATTATCTCTAGCATATTCTATTTCTATGTAACTACCTTTACCTATAAGTTTACCTATATGAGGCAAGCTTGTAACCATAAAGTCAGGATATCTAACTTCATTCTCACAAGATGTATAAACAGATGAACTGAACTTACGTAACTTAAACTCATCTGATTCATAGCCTATAGCTTTTAAGGAGCTACCTAAAATATCATAGTCTTTATCAGCATACTTCCTATACTGCTTGGATATACTAAAATAGACATCTATCATGACTGGTCCGTATCTTCAACTACATCTCCCATGATATCTTCTTGAGACTGTTTAACGACTTTAATGTGTCGTCTCTTAAGCTCAAGCTTAATATCAATGTCAGTAATAGCATCTACAAACCCATCTGCTTCGAGATCATCTACTGCATTCTTGGTTGTAGTTACGTTACTTGAAGACATATCAAGCAGACGCTCTCTCCTATCTTCCATCTGAGAGATCTCACCTTCTAGGTTCAATACTTTCTTCTGAAAAGAAGTATCTACACTTTTAGTAATACGATGTGCTCTTGCTTGTGATATTTGCTTGTTACTGCGTGTTAACAACTGTGTTATCTTTTTCATAGTATTAGTCCTATAAGTATTAAATATTATTTGTTTTAGGCTAGATCAATGATTGTCATTGACTCTGATTGGTCTTCTTCACCGTACATCTCAGGGTAAAGTATTGCGAGTGTTTCTTCATTCATTGTTTTGATATTTAGTTATTGTTTTGATTTAACGTATTGAGCAAATTGCTCAAAGTCTTTTTGTATAATTTCTCCTACATCTATCCAAGGTGGCGCATTATTGAATTCTAATCCAGTCTCTTTTAGATATGTAAGACAATATTTGTGCAAGTCCTCATTAGCCATGTCAGTATGAATTCTAAGAAAGTTTTTGATTCCTCTTACTGCACTATTCCTATTCCTACCAGATGATGTTCTAGGATATCCTACAGGTGGTCCAATATATTCACCTGTTTAACAGTCTAAAATACCATCTATCATCATGTCTGCTATTTCTCCCATAATTAATCCTCTATTTGTATGTAATGTTTAGTGTAGTCATTTAAACTATTAATTACATCATTACTACCACATTTAGATAGTATAGCTACAGCATCAAACATTACATCAACTTTAGCTCTTAAATCAAGAGGTAAGTTGCTAGCTTGGCCTAAGACAGTATGTAGACATTTCATAGCAGTAGCTCCTGTATTTAAGAAATCATCTATAAATACAAAATGATATTCCTGTCTGCGATTATATAGTTCAGTAGCATGATTTATAGAGTTACCATTAACTTTACCTTCTATAATCATCCTGTGGTGAGTACTGCCTTTGTTAACAAGGACAATATTACGATTGAATAGATGATTAATTAGAGTAAGAATGATAGCACCAGATGTTCCTGTTCCAAAGTATACATGGTTTTTATGGAAGTTTTGATCCATAAAGTCTACTATCTGTGTTATTCTTTCAACAGCTCTCTTTGAGTCTTTGAAGATAGGGTATATTAAATGTCCAAATCCCGTTAGTGCATGTTTTTTCATAATTATCTTTTGATTGGTGAGTTTAATTTTTATTTTAGTGGTGTTGCAGAGTTAAAAACACTCTATCACCTGAGAGGCTCCAGTGGACGTAGTATCAGGTCAGAAGTTGGGTTGGCTAACTCCAAAGGCATTTCATAGGAGGTAGTGTTGTCCCCAATAGCAACAATAAATTGCTGTATTATAAAGCTGATATGGGTTCTTATCCTTTCTGGAAACATAAGCTGGTCAGTGGAAATATACAGTTAAACCCTAACTGGGAATTTTTTTTTTACAAAAAGTCCTACAGAAAGGGTCACTGTATACAATTCACACTCATACAAACCATTCTATATATCCTAAGTAACTAATAACTACTAATGTTGCATAAGATACTTGCATCATACTTACATGAGATTTATAATCTTGATATATCTCAGGCATTATATGTGCATATACCATTAAGCTTAATACTTCAAAGCTTATCCAAATAGTGTATAAGATGTTAACCATAAATACTAAAAGGATGATGATTTCTTTTATTATAGTCATAACTAGTCGGTTTTAAGGGTTATTTATCTGCTGATTTAGCTATCTGTACGATGATGTACACGATAGTACCATTGATGATGCCCATGACGATTATATAGACAACTGTACTCCAAAATTCTCCTAACATCGGTTCTCCTGTTCTTTTTGAATGAGCTCAATCTCCGCTTCCAACGCCTCAATATCTTCTCTTGTAGCATAATTTCTTATCCTTACAATCGTATCATTGAGAGTTTTAATACGTTCTTTGAGCTCATAGCTGGTTAATTGGTCAAGTCTCATAGGGCTTTTGTTTAGGAACTATACAAAAGTTCACGATTAATATAAGAAGCATAGCAATTACTAGATCATAGTGTCCTTGATCGACAGCTGAGTAAGCTACTACACAAGCTATAATCGTTGTTATTACCACTGCTATTTGTATGTTTTGATCTTGTTTTTTCATAATAATGAGTTTTAGTGCAGAGCAAACTGTAAGTCTACTCCTGTTATTTGTTCTATTTCAGGTATCCATTCTCCTCTATTAAATCTTGGATTCCAGGAAGAGCTAGTAATAGAATGTTCAAGAAATTCTCGTGTGGTATTTATTGTATTATAATTCCACTTTTCATTATATATTACATCTATCCTTTCACCATTTAATGTTATATAACAATGAGCTGGTGAATGAACACCTGTTAAATCATTAGATTCAATCACTGACTCGTTTGCTTTATACTCATCTTTAAAATTATATGAGTAAACAATCTGCACATCACCATCAGGAAACAGCTCTTTTGCTTTTTGATATAGAGCATAAGCAGCTATACCACACCCACCAGAATATATGGCTGGTATGTTAGAGAGTTGTTTAGCGATATTTTCAAGTTCCAGTCTTTTATTAGACATAGGAACTAAATCATCTGAATATTTCATTATTACCTCGTGAGTTTTATTATTAATGGTATACTAGAGGAAATTAAGAAATACTTTCTTACGCTCCTCTGATGTAAGTTCATTTAACACAGCAGTAGCTATCTGTACTGCTATTTCTGAACCTTTTTTTCTGACTATTGTTTCAGTTTCGTTCTTTTTCTGTTCTTTTTTTCTGGATTTAAGTACAGAGAATCTAACAGAAATAGCTTGCTCAGTCCTATAATTAAGCAAACCTTCAGCGTGAATTATTTCAGCCTTACTAAGATTCGTCTGTTCAGGAAAAGTGTAAGTATAATCCTGTAGTATTTCTTCTTCTTCGGTTGTCCAAGATTTTCCATGCATAGTATTATGTATTTAAGTGTTATTAATTAGTTAAAATGGTAAGTCAAGAGCTAACATTTGAAGATGTTCTATAAGTCATTTGACTTCTTCTTTTTTCAGCCATACGCTTATATCATCACCTTCATCATTTAATATTGTTACCTCAAGTTCTTCATCTTTGTCATGCTCAGTTCCTATCTCTAATTCTTTACTTCCCCATTTTGTAATTGATACCATAATAAAGTCATTGAATCCACATTTGTAATCTGATTTTTAAGTTTGGATATCACGATTTTCTCCTCATTCTGATTGAGTTTATCCCGTAACCATTGAGGCACAGACTCTAAGTTTACTAACGATCTAGCAAACTCAGGATCTTCATTAGCTATCTTACTTACATGATTCCATATTTCATATATTCGTTCATCTACTGTCATAGTGTATATGTGTTTTAAATTAACGGTTTTTCATCCTTTTGTTTCTAGGTCTATTAGGTTTAAATTCATGATTAAATGAAATGTTATACTTGCCTAGTACTTGATGAGTGTTACCTCCATCAAACTTTACTTCATAATTATAAAGATGGTTTATAGATAGTAAATAAATTTATCCATTATTTTGTGAGTTTTGAATGTTAAATGACTAGTGAATTGTATATACCATTGTAAAGAGAGTTAATACAAAAGTGTAATATTAGTACAATTTATGATTTAGAGAGTAGTAGAAAAGAAGAAAAAAGTAATGGTGGGTGTCCTGGTCGTCATACACATAGACTAACCAAGAATCTCTTCTAACTCTTCCAATGTGTTGATTATAACATCTAAAACACCTCTTCTTTTAGGTATGTGTTCATCTCCTAGGCACCAGAAAGAATTATGGTATTCACGAGTAGCATGAGGTGGTCTAAAGATATTAAAGAACTCTTGTATTAACTCTTTACTAGTGTAAATGTCCTGATCTTGCAGCTTAGCTTGAAACATGTTACAAAGAAAGTACAGATACTCCTCTTCCCTAATGTCTTTAATAATAGAGAGTACTTTCTCTTTACCTAATTCAATGTATAAATCGCTTTGTAATACTTGTTCTAGTTTAGTCATGGTGATGTGATTGAGTTTATAGTGTCTAGTTTGTGTGCTGAAGCAAAGAGAGAATATCATCTGGTAGTGATGAATAGACTGTGGAACTCATCTCTAGTCTGTTTGCTGAAGCAGAAAAAAAAATAAAATAAAAAAACAAAAACCGCAGGTTTTTAACCTTGTTGTTAAAGGGAGGAGCAGGCTATCAACCTACTCCCCCTGAATATTTACTGCTCTTTACCAACGAGATCCTTGTCACCTTTGGGCGCAGGTTCCTTGGTTGCTGTACTTGAAGCATTAGGCTCCTGATACTGCAGATCTTGGAAATCGGTAGTAGAACTATCATGCTCAATACGATTGTGAATCTCGTCCACATTCTTCATGAAGTCCAAAGTAATCCGCTCAAAGATGGCATAACCGTCCTTAAGCAAGAAGTTACCATTCCCGTCCTGCTTGGCATTCTGTTTTAGCCTTTCACTTGTGGCTATATCAGTTGCCCTTGGAGTGAGTGTCTCATTAAACTGAACAACCACTCTATTACCCTGAATCTCAGGGTTATTGATATCAAGACTCACATAATCCTGATCTTCAATACACTTCTTAGATGCAACCAACACTTCTGGATATGTGCTACCATACAGCGCTTCAATAGCTGTGAGTGTTGATGTGATCCATGCTGGTCTACCATTGCTGGAATTCCAACGTTCATCACCTAAGTTATGCATTGCCAATAAGTTGACCTGCCCTGTGTTCTGCAGGAATACTAATTGGACTTTTGAATCATCCTTGGTAGGACGCACACCAATGATCTTGGTCTGTTTCTCTTCCATGTTCTCTACTGACATACGTTGCTTAACGAATCCTTGTTCCATGATCTATCTCCTATTTAGGTTAATGGGTCTAAGTTGTGTATCAACTCTACGCCCAATATAGTTCGCATTTAAGAATGCGGGGGTGTCTAAAGCCCGTTAATCAGTAGGGGTCACTTTAAGAGGTGGTCTTCACATCGACACACACACTACTTTTTAAAAAATACCCCTCCCTGTATATAGAAGTAGACGGCTTCCACAGGGGGGGTTGATCATGGATATATTCTTTTATTTCTGTATAGGGTGGGACTCCTAAAATTTTTACTATATTTTTTTGATGATTATAACAGTATTTGTATATTAGATGAACTTAGCGCTGTGGACTGGAGTGGTTCCAGCTCAGGCTCATATCCTGAATGACGCAGGTTCAAATCCTGTCAGCGCCACTATGATCTATATAACAATAGCCCAACTTACCATATTCATTGTTTATATCATTGTAACTTACAGGCTATTTGGTATACCTGATAGTATTTCTTCTACAGCTTATCACTTTGGAGAAGATAGAAAGTATTATTTCATGTTAATGTGCTGGGCATTAGCTTTCTTAAACCTCTTTCAAGGTATGGAAGGATGGGGTTTTCTTACCTCTGCAGGACTGTTATTTACAGGTGTTACAATGGAGTATAGAGAAAACTTAGCACATTCAAAGATATTACACGGGGTTGCTGCTGGAATAGCTATAAGCTCAGCGCTCATTGGTTTAGGCTTATTATATGATGTTTGGCTACCATTGGTGTTATTCTTATCTTTATCTATCATACTATTTAACAAAGAGAATGCAATATGGTGGATTGAAATCATAGCATTCTTATTAATATTAACTGGATACATACTTAAATTATGAAAGAATTTATACTAAAAGATCTAAGAGAAGCTCTTGGGAAAAACAGAGAAGCTGAAGAATTCATGGAGAAAGCCATAGCTCAATTAGCTATACTAGATGAACCTATTGAACCTGAACCTGTTACTAATATAAAAGTCAAGTCAGAGGGTAATCATATTATAGTGTCAGCTGATTCTAAAGAAGAATTGAACATACTATATCAATATGTTCCTGAAAATCTAGAACCAGGGGGTACTAATCCTGAGAAGATACACTCAGTTGTAGACTATGTAGGGGATGTAGATGAGGATAAGCCTATTAAAATATGGATAGGTAAGATAGGATTGTGGAGAGTACAGATAGTTAGTCTGGATAGTGAGTATGTAAGTGGAAGATTTAGTGTATTTATAGGTGAAGAAGATCATAATGACGATGAGTCTGACGATGAGTCTGATGATAAACCTGATCCAGTAGAAGAAGTAAAAAAGATTACTATACATGAAGACAGTAAGAATGGTGTGTTTACACCTGGTTTAAGGGGGTTAATAGAGTACAAAGGAAAGTGGAGACTTTATACCTTTGATCGCAGAGGTGAACGAATGGTTTACTTTGAAAGCGATAATCTTGAAAACTGGGAAGGTCTTAAAAAAGCTGCTAATCAGACAAAAGGAACATACTTTCAACTGTCTAGTGATGATATTATCTTCTATAGAGAGAAGTATAAAGATGAGGAGGGAGACCAAATTAAGGTATTTGATGTATCAGATGATCTTAAGAAGTTAACATTTAAAGGGTCATATGATTGGAAACTGGATGGAGCTCTTAATATGAATGAGATTCAAGGAGACATTTTTGCTACAGGTAGAGTAAGAGGAAATAGCAGAGATCGTAATAAAGGTGGTTGGGGTGGAATCATGCCTGATTATCCTAAAGTTGATGACATACCACGTATTGAAGAAGCTTTTAAGAAGTATGCTCCTGATTGGATGCATAAACGTGTTATAGATGAAGTATTAAAAGATCGTAGAGGTATATCTCTTCACGTATCTGCAGATAAAGGAAAGACCTGGAGTAGAGGAGACATTATAGCAGCTCCTGAATGGTATGACACTCCTGAAACATCTGGTTGGAATGAAGAAAAAGAGAATGGAATAGCTGACTTCTATTCATCTGTCCTATTAGATGAGTCTAGGATGCTCGTCAAGTTGTATAAGAAGGAGAAAGACAGAGTAATAGAGCGTGGTGCAGGAGATTTTAAGTATGATTTTCGTAGAAGATTTCGTTTTACTGGGGAAACAATCATTGTTCCTGCTATACTTAATGGTGGAAGAGTAGAATTACTTAATAATAGTAGCGTTATCCCTAGAAACTTCCATGAACGCAAAACACCTAAAGATGTACCTAATCCTACATGCAAAGATTGTGTAGAAGTTGGTCAGATGCAACCATTCCATATTGTTGAGAAAGATGGGTATGTGTATGTATTCTATGGGTATAGAGATGACATTCACTATGAAAATGACTTTGACTTCTATGCAGGTCTATATATTGCCAAATTTCCTAAAAAAGAATTTGACAAGATGTTTAAATAGATATATATTGAGGATATGAAATTAAACGTATTTACATATAAGCCGATTACCCGTTGTGGAGATGGTGCCATAGCAGGAGAAGGTGTATGTAGATAAGCATGAAAATGATTACCTCCTAAGCCTTCTTAATTGATTTTGAGAAGGCTTTTTTTTTTTGGTTTATGAAATCTGGTAGCAATGCAGAGGGCTGAACTCGTTAGCTTTGGAAGCTAAATAATCCGTTGGTTCAAATCCAACCTACCAGACATAAGGTTCCGTTTGAAATAACCTCTCTTGAAAGATAGAGTACGGTAAGTACCGTTAAGTCAATAAAAAACGGCTATGTAGAGACTAGTATTGGCGAGCATAGGTGGCTGTAAACCACTGGACGAAAGTCTGTGGGGGTTCAAATCCCTCTCTCTGCACGATGGCAAATATAACATTAAAATAGAGTAAAACGATGACAATACTATCATTCCAATATATCGCTGATATAACAAAGCCCATTTGGGCTTAATAATATACCTATAACCAAGATATATTGGGGTGAAGCTTTAACGGTGAAGCAACAGTCTTTTAAACTGTGGAACGGGGATCGTTACCCCGCACCCTGACAAGTTGTTAGTATTATCAACATTTTAATTCTATAAGTTGTTACAAATAACAATATTTGGAGATATAGCATAACAGGTAGTGCTCTAGGTTGAAGCCCTGGGAATGATGAGGTTCAAGTCCTTGTATCTCCACACATATATGGTCTAGTAGCTTAATGTAGAGCACTTCACTGTCACTGAAGGGGGTGTGGGTTCAAGTCCCGTTTAGACTGCAACATTAGGGGCTATAATTTAATTGGATAGAATCTTACCCTTGCACGGTAGGTGTCTGAGTTCAAGTCTCAGTGGCTCCACATACATATTCCTCCAAAGCCTTTACTGGATGAGGTTTGGTTTTGTAAACCAAGGAAGAGGGTTCGATTCCCTATGGAGGATCTTTTGCAGGATTGATGTTAATGGCAACATGTGACTCTTCCAAAGTTGATCTACCAGTTCGAGTCTGGTATCCTGCACTTATATCGACCTGTAGCTTATGTGGTAGAAGCACCTCTCTCATAAAGAGGAGATAATCAGTTCAAATCTGATCAGGTCAACAAAAGAACATATGGCTGAATGGCTTCAGGCGAAGGTCTGCAAAACCTTTTATATGAGTTCAAATCTCATTGTGTTCTCCATGCTCAGGTATACCCTCCGTCTGATACACGGTAGAAAGGTTAGCTGGTACACGTTGGTTCAATTCCATCCCTGAGTACATTAGCCCTTGTAATTCAACTGGATAGAAACAGAGATTACGAACCTCTGAGTACAGGTTCAACTCCTGTCAAGGGCTCTTTTGCTCCTATACGTCAATGGTAGACTTCTTCTGTTACATAGAAGAAATGGAAGTTCAAATCTTTCTGGGAGTACTTGACTTTAATTATAGATACCATTATTATAGATGTATGAAACTACAGCAATTACATAGTAATTTTAATTGGTCGCTCAGACAGAGAGACAGGGGAGATACTATGTAATTGCTTTTACTTTAGACATAATACAGTAATAACATAAGGCTCCTTGTTGACTCAGGGAGTCTTTTTTATTTTGGAGGATCGTCTAATGGCAGGACATAGGTCTTTGAACCCTAGAATGCAGGTTCGATCCCTGCTCCTCCAGCAATGCCAGAGTGGTGGAAATGGATATACACATTAGTCTTAGAAACTAACGCCTTAGAGGATTAAGAGTTCGAGTCTCTTCTCTGGTACTAATAAAGAAAACAGACAAAACTTTAAATAATGATATAATATGTAAAGAAATTAGATAAAATCTTACATAAGGAGAGTAATCTCAGGTTGGTCTTGAGCACTGTTTGCTAAACAGGTGGAAGTCATAGAACTTTCTGGTTCAAATCCAGTTCTCTCCTCTTATTAACCCTGGTGGCGGAAATGGAGATACGCAGTGGACTTAAAATCCACCGCCCGATAAATTGGGATTGAGGGTTCGAGCCCCTCCTGGGGTACATAATAAGGAGAGCCGTATGGTTGGCGTACTTATTGGTCTTGAAAACCATGATGAGTCTGAAAAGGCTTGTAAGGGTTCGATCCCCTTGCTCTCCTCTTTTAATGTAAGAATAGAAGCATACATTAATTAAGTGTTACATTAATGCTCATGTGGCAGAATGGATATGCAAGGATCTTCTAAGTCCTTTTATGTGGGTTCAAATCCTACCATGAGTACATTAGGGTTCTTATTGTAATGGTAGCATGGCAGGTCGTGTCCCTGTCGGTGTAAGTTCGAGTCTTACAGATCCCTCAATATAATGGTAGGTAGCTTAATGGTAAAGCGACTGGCTGTTAACCAGTTAGATGGGAGTTCGATTCTCCTCCTGCCATCAAATGCTAGAATAAGATAACGGTAGTCACACAGATTCCAAACCTGTGGGTGTTGGTTCAAATCCAGCTTCTAGTGCAATTATACATTCCCTACCAGATGATATTGCATAATTTTATTTGACTTTATGCAAGTGGTAGAGCTATCTTAAGCTTTAACGCCTAATCAAATGAAACCAAGCTATGGGTTTATCAGAAAATATTAATAAAACCACAAAAGCAGTAAAAGATCAATCAACCAGCTTTAATTTTGGAGCTGTCTCTCCTGATGATAATAAAGAACTAAAAGGTAGTAAAATACCTAGAGCATTGTATATAGGGGGAGAAGGAGACCTTACAGTAATAGATCATAGAGGTATTGAAAGTACGTTTGTAGGATTACCTGTAGGGATTATTATAGAAATAAGACCTATATATATTAAAGAGTCAAGTACAGTTACAAATATAATAGCCTTATACTAATATGAAGCTAGGATTAGCTATATCACTTAATACGATAAAATCAAGGGGAGTATCAGAATCAAACCCTGCTTTCCAAATGCTTGTGAAGAGTGATAATGCGGGTACTTCTACTGATACTCAATTCACCATTCCTACGGGAGTAGGAACATTCAACTACGATGTAGACTGGGGGGATGGGAACATCTCCACAGGGCTAACGGGAGATGCTACTCATACCTATGCCACAGCAGGAGAATATATTGTAGGGATAACAGGAATTTTCCCTCATATTCAGTTTGCTAATGGCGGAGACAAGCTCAAGTTATTAGAGATTCAGAGCTGGGGTAATATTGCATGGGAGAGCATGGAAGAAGCGTTCTATGGCTGTTCAAATATGATTGGAACGTTTACGGATATACCTAATTTGAGCTCTGTTACGAATATGGGACATATGTTCCGTGCAGCCTCTGCATTCAATCAAGATATTTCAGGATGGGATGTGAGTTCCGTTACGTATATGGGATTTATGTTTTATCAAGCCTCTGCATTCAATCAGGATATTTCAGGATGGGATGTTAGCTCTGTTACGAATATGTATACTATGTTTTTTGGAGCCTCTGCATTCAATCAGGATATTGGAAGTTGGGATGTGAGTTCCGTTACGTATATGGGATTTATGTTTTATCAAGCCTCTGCATTCAATCAAGATATTTCAGGATGGGATGTGAGTTCCGTTACGTATATGGGATTTATGTTTTATCAAGCCTCTGCATTCAATCAGGATATTTCAGGATGGGATGTGAGTTCTGTTACGAATATGTACAGGATGTTCCATGCAGCCTCTGCATTCAATCAGGATATAGGAAGTTGGGATGTGAGTTCTGTTACGAATATGGGATTTATGTTTTATCAAGCCTCTGCATTCAATCAGGATATTTCAGGATGGGATGTTAGCTCTGTTACGAATATGTACAGGATGTTCCATGCAGCCTCTGCATTCAATCAGGATATAGGAAGTTGGAATGTGAGTTCCGTTACGGATATGGGATTTATGTTTTATCAAGCCTCTGCATTCAATCAGGATATTGGAAGTTGGGATGTTAGCTCTGTTACGAATATGTATACTATGTTTTTTGGAGCCTCTGCATTCAATCAGGATATAGGAAGTTGGAATGTGAGTTCCGTTACGGATATGGGATTTATGTTTTATCAAGCCTCTGCATTCAATCAGGATATTGGAAGTTGGGATGTGAGTTCCGTTACGTATATGGGATTTATGTTTTATCAAGCCTCTGCATTCAATCAGGATATTTCAGGATGGGATGTGAGTTCTGTTACGAATATGTACAGGATGTTCCATGCAGCCTCTGCATTCAATCAGGATATAGGAAGTTGGAATGTGAGTTCCGTTACGGATATGAGTCGGATGTTTGAGTCTTCAGGACTCTCTGCAGAGAACTATTCCAGAGCACTTATCGGATGGGGTAATTTTGTAGACGGAAATGCAGGCCTTCCTTCAGGAATAGCATTAGGAGCAGGAACGATAACTTATAACTCAACAATATACGGCGGAACACCTTATGACAACGCAGTAGACGCTCATAATTATCTTACAGGAGTAAATCCAGATCCAGCATGGACAATCACAGACGGAGGTAGTGTATAATGGGACGAATAAGCAAACCAACAAAGACAACGTATTGGGTAGCTCACGATGAGACGGGAGATGTTCTTCATATAGGACAAACGAACCCCGATCAAGAAACGGTTACAGGTCAACTGGTATTTGAACTTACCGAAGATGAAGCGACACAACTTGCATTTGTATCTAACTTCACAGCCAAACTTCCTGATCTTCCAGAAGAGGGAGAATGGGTTGAAGAGAGGGTGTATAATTATAATGGAACACCCGTAAAAGCCAGACAACCTCATTATAGAACTCATCACAATGTAGAAGATGTACCAGCATTATTCATTCGAGTTCCAGATCCAACAAATATTCCCGAATGGAGCAGTTTCCAATCTCATGAATTTCAAGCAATGGACTTGGGTACGAAAGTTGTTGATGAAGGTAATACCTATGAGCTTATTGATCAAGGACAAGGGTTTAGAAAACCAAGCGGGCAATATGGACACTTTGGATGGAGCCAGGTTTAATTATACTTGTATTATAAAGAAGTTTGTTATATCTTCGTAATGAAGAAGACAATAACTTTATAATACACTTATGACAGTTAATAAAAAGAAGCAACCAGAGAAACAAGACAGCGAGTTTGCTAAGCAAATCTACAATACAGCAAACGATATTATTCATCCCTTTCTCAGAGACTTTGAGAAGAAAATAAAGTCTGAGAATCCTGAAGCACATATTTTAAAGTATCAGTTTGAAAGTGAAGAGGGGGCACTTTGCTATATCTTTACACGATCTGATACTAAAGAGCCTATCTGTGCTATTAGATATAACAAAGAATACCAACCAACCCTGTATCTATAATGGATATAACTAAAGAATTTGAAATTGTAGGAGAATTAAAGATCAGCTTAGATACATATGAGCGTATTAAACGAAAAGTATCTACTTTAGAGAAAAGAGATAAGAACATGAAAAGGATTGTAGACGAAGTAATACAAGCCTCTAAAGAATTAGCCTCTCTACTGAATCATATAAGTAAGAAAACACCTAATTTTGATCAGCTTATATCAGCATTTAATGAAAGTGCAGATAACTGTGAGATCCAAAAATCAGATGATAACATATACAAGATTAAATTAAATGAATCACTAAATGACAGAGAAAAAGACAACCGTAAAGATTAAAACTACTTTTCAGTATGTTCAGCTAATGAACGGTATCTTTGGACTCACTGATACTGAAATCAAAGTACTAGCTGCATTTATTGATAAGCAAAAACAATTAAAAGCATCTAATATAGACATTAATGTATTTTGTACTGAAATAAAGAAACAGGTAGCAGAAAGATTAGGTAGAGATAATTTCAATACTTTAAATAACTATATTAAAAGAATGCATGATAAAAAAGCTATCAGAAAGATAGACTCAGGCTATGAAATTCATTGGTTACTAGTTCCTAATAATGAAAAAGAAGTTGTATTTAAGATAAAATGGATAGATCAGAAATAATAGATTACCTGGCTAAAAAACATAATAAGACAAAGAAAGAAATAGAGAAAGCTGTGCAGTCCCAAATAGAATGTATAGCCTATGTTATGAAGAAAGGAGGGGGAGAATCTATACGATTGCCTTATTTTGGTAAATTTGATGTGCATCCTTACAGACTTAAAAAATTAAAGGAGAACAGTAATGGCAGAACACTTAAAAAATCAACCTGATATAAACTCTACAGATGTTCCAAATGGAGATGTAATCTTAAAAGTCTTGAGAGATCAACTATTAGATCTGTATAAAGATATTGAACTTAATTATAGAAGAGTTTATTTTAAGAATCCAGTTATATCTATGTTATTAAAGCATATGGCTGATGTATTAAAGAAATTTGCAGAATTACTAGAAATGAAGAATGTAGAAGCGAAGGAAGAAGCCTATACAAAGAAAGACAAATTTACTTTTGGAACTACTAAAGAAAGTATCAGATGATAGAACTCTTAAAAGTAAAGGATAATTACGCTACACCTAATCCTGAGATACGAGCTATCCCTGTCTTTAGAGACATTATAGCTAGGGATAAAGGATCTGAAGGAGATTCAGATGGTAGAAAAAAGAAACATGCAACGAAAGAATTTGCCTGGATCTATTTTATGTTTGATCCTCTATCTCCTTATCAGGCGTTAGAAGAAGAAGAGCGCTGGACTAAAGTAGGCAAGCTAATCTTTGATGATGACAAATATAAACCAGATAAAAAACTCTTAGAAGCATCTGAAAAGTATAAGGAGATGACTGAAACTCTACCTGTAAGATTACTTCAGTCTGCTAGAGAAGGGTGCTATACGATTATTAGCTATCTTAATGCTGTAGATCTTACAGAAGAAGACGATAAAGGTAAGCCTAAGCATAAGGTAAATGATGTTATACGTGCTCTTGAGAGAATGGGAGAGATAACAGATTCACTAGAGAAACTAGAAGAACGTGTTAAAAAACAGAGAGATAAAGAGATTGAAGTTCGTGGGGGGTACAAGATAAACAAGTATAATGAAGGATAATGTAACTAAGAGAATTGAAGATATTATAGAAGTTACAGAAGAAGGAAGAATCCATCTTGATTATGATTCTATGTTCTTCAAAGATTCCTATCTATTCTCTCCTGCAGCTCATTACTTTAAAGAGCATGGAGTCTACACAAAACTAGACCCTTACCTGGATCAGACTGAATTTGAAAAACACTGGGATAGAGAAGTAGACAGGTGCCTATATGGATATACAGCCCCTAATGAAACCTATATAACAGGTTACCATTATTTCTATTTAAACTACTGCCTTATTGATAGAGCTGTAGAAGTAGAGGATAATGAAGGGAATATGATGTCTAAAAGGGAGAATACTTTCCCTGCTTTCTATGATGGTGATTATTTTTACTTCTCTATTGTGGAGTATGCCAGAAAGCATAACAAGCACTTAAATCTTCTCAAAGCTCGTAGAAAAGGGTATTCATATAAGAATGCTGCTATGTGTGTCAGAAACTACTATCATATTAAGCGTAGTAAAAACTTTATCTTAGCTGGTGATAGTAAGTATCTGGATGGTAAAGATGCTATTCTTAACAAAGCATGGGAATTTTTATCTCATGTAGATGAACATACGCCTTGGGGTCAGCCTAGATTAAAAGATCAGACAGATTATAAAAAGTCAGGATATAAACGAAAATTAGATGGTAAAGAAATTGAAAAAGGTAGGCAGTCTCTTATTGCAGGTATTTCTCTTCATGATAACCCTGATGCTGTACGTGGAGCTGCTGGTGAACTGATTTTATGGGAAGAGTCAGGTAAGTTTCCTGAGCTACTAGATGCATGGGAGATTGCTATGCCTTTGGTAAAACAGGGTGCCAAAACTCTTGGTATTATGATTTCTTTTGGTACTGGTGGTACTGAAGGAGCTGATTTTACATCTGCAGAAGCTTTGTTTGAAAGACCCTCTGTGTATGACTGTTTAGTGTTTGATAATATCTGGGATGATGGTGCTGAAGGAACAGATGCAGGATTCTTTCATCCTAACTGTTTAAACCTTGATGGGTATATTGATGAAGATGGTAATTCTGATAGAGAGGGTGCTTATGAGTATGAGCAGTCAGAACGTAAGAACAAGAAGAAAGGTGATTCTGCCAAAGCTTTCCAACAATATGTAGCAGAGCATGCTGAGAAACCCTCAGAAGCTGTATTATCTTCAGATAATAATCTGTTCCCAACTCAGGAACTCAACGCTCAATACAATAAAGTAAAAGCATCTGGTAGGACTTCTATAATGACACCTGGACAGTTGTATACAGGTGCAAACAATAAGATTAAGTTTAAACCTTCTCAGGATGTTAAACCTATTCTTGTCTATCCTCATAGCAAAAAAGATGATCTTACAGGAGCTATATGTATTAAAGAAGCTCCATATAGATCTCAAGACGGTAATATACCTAAAGGATTATACATCGTATGCCATGATCCTTATGCTCATGATAGCTCTTCTGATAAAGAATCTTTAGGTGCTGCTTATATAATTAAACGTACCAATAACTTCTCTCCTACTTTTAATGGAGCTGTTGTAGCTTCTTATGTAGGAAGACCATCTACTCAAGATGAATATAACAAGAATCTATTTTTACTAGCTGAGTATTATGGTGCTAAGATAGGATTTGAAAATGATCGTGGAGATGTAATAGGCTACGCTAAGAGATTTAAAAAATTACACTACCTGGAAGAAGAGTTTGAAATGCTCGACAAGAAAGAGCTTCAAAGTAATAGAGTAAATCGTCCCTATGGAATGCATATGACTACTCCTAGAATAGATCAAGGTGAAATTTATATAAGAGACTGGCTACTTACTGTTATAGGAAAAGACAAGGATGGCAACCCTGTTAAGATACTAAATACGATATATGATACTGCCTTATTAAAAGAATTGATTAAATACAATAAAAAAGGTAACTTTGATAGAGTTCGTGCGCTCATGGTAGGAATGTACTATGACAAAGAATTATTTAATTATACTATAGCGCCTAAACAACCTAGCAGAACTAACGATGATTTCTTTAACCGATTAAGACACTAAATGGCTGTAGATAAAAGTACATTACATAGAATACCCAAACAGAAGATTCCTTTTGATCAAAAAGATCAAGAGTGGAAAGAAGAAACTGTAGATGCTTATATAGAACTATCTTTCTTTAATAGAAACTCTGGCTATGGCTCAGATATTAAAAAACTGTATGATTATTACAATGGTCATAAGCATAGTGAAGATTATAGATATGTTCTACAGCCTTATGGAGGAGCTAAACGTAAGAATGTACCAGCTGATCTGAAAAGATATAATATCATCAAACCTATTGTTGATGTTCTCATTGGGGAGAAAGCTCGAAGACCAGACAATGCTTCTGTAATTGCAGTCAATTCTGATGCTACAGATATTAAGAAAGAGAAAGAGCAGGAAGCTATTGTAGAAGCCCTATCAGATGAATTTTATAGTATTCTGCAGAAAAGAGTAGAAGCTAAAAACCCACAGCAACAACAACAGCAACAACAGCAGGATCAAATTACTGTAGAGGAAAAGATTGACTTCTTTCAAAGAAATTATACAGATATACGAAGTGAGCTTGGCCAACATGCATGGAACTTTATTAAGCAGTATTGTGAAGTATACGATAAAAATCAAAAGCTGTGGAAAGACTTTCTTGTAGCAGGTGAAGAGTACGCTTTTATAGGTACAAACAATAATGAGCCTGAGTATCGAGTAGTTAACCCTTTGGATATAGACTATGATAAAGATCCTGAGCTGGAGTTTGTAGAAGATGGTGACTGGTGTGTATTACGTAGATTCATGACTGCATCATCTATCATAGATAAATGGCACAAAGAGCTAACTCCTGAAGATGTTGATTATCTAGAAGATCCTGAATACAACCGTGAAAGCTTTTTATCGTTTAGTTCAGATACAGAAGCTCCTGAGAATGATAATGATCGTCTCATTGAAGTTATGGAAGTCTATTGGAAGTCCTTTAAGAAAATAGGATTTCTGACATACATAGATGAAATGACAGGTAAGCCTGAAGAAAGAATAGTTGATGAAAATTATGAACCTTCAGAAGAAGAATCAGTAGAATGGTTATGGGTAAATGAATCATGGCAGGGTGTTCGTATAGATGATAATATCTATATAGATACATATCCATGTGAAAATCAACGAAGATCGTTAGATAATCCTTCTAGATGTAAACTTCCTGTCAATGGTAGAAAATACTCAAACAGGAATTCCGCTAATATCTCACTAGTAATGATGGGTATTCCCTATCAGCTTATCTATGATATTTACAAGTACAGGCTTGAGCTATCTATTGCTAAGTCAAAAGATATTGTAGCAGAATTCGATTTATCCCTTATACCAGGCGATTGGGGTATAGATGAGTTTATGCATTATCTGGAAGTTACAGGTATAGCATGGATGGACTACAATCAGGAAGGTAAGAAATTAAACCCACAAGCTAAGAAAGCGTTAGACCTATCTATCAGAACAATAGAACAATACATTGTTTTATTAGATTCTGTAAAACAGGAATGGTTTGAAGCATCTGGTGTACCTAGACAAAGACAGGGTAATATAGATTCTTATGATGGTAAGGGTGTAACAGAGCAATCTATTATACAATCATCCTATATAACAGAAGATTATTTTAGAAAACATAATCGTTTTGAAGAACGTAATGCACAAGGTCTTGTAGATAACAGTCAAGAGATTTGGATAAATGGTAAAAAAGGAACATACCTTATGCCAGATGGTACACAGCAATTCTTTGAATTAGATGGTCAGCAATATTCTGAAGCTGAATATGGTGTCTTCATATCATCTGCTAGGAAAGATATAGAGAATCTGGATAGGATGAAGAATATGACACAGGCATTTGCTCAAAATCAAGGAGATATGTCTACTATTGCTTCTATCTTAGAATCTGACAGCTTTGCTGAAATCAAACGTAAGATTGAATTAGCAGAAGATGCTAGAGCCAAGCAAGAAGCAGCTATAGCAGAAATGGAGAAAGAAGCTAAAGAAATGGATATGTCTATCAAGCAAGCTGAGATGGAAGGTGAAGAACGTAGAAATATTAGAGATAATCAAACAAAAATTGAAGAAGCTCTCATCCAAGCTGAAGCACAGAAAGACGTACAAAACATGCGTAATACTGTAGACCAAGCTAAAAACGTTGATAATACTCAACTTGAGCAGCAAAAAATCAATGAAGAGCGTAGAGCTAACAGGGTAGAAGAAGCCCTTAAAAGAGTAGACCTTAGCATTAAACGTACACAGACAAATAAGCCTAAGAACAATTAGTGTCATATAATTAAGGTACACGATTCTATAAAAAATAATTTTACAAATAACCATTAAACTACATATATTCAACTATGGCAGACGAAGACAAAGACAAACAAGAAGAAGAACGACTATCAGTAGATGATATAGACTTTGGGGCTTTAGCAGACCCTAGTGCAAATGAAGAGCCTGAGCTTGAAGAGCTTGAAGATCCTAAAACTGATGAAGATGAAGACAAAGATGATGAAGATAAGTCTAAAAAAGATGATAAATCTGATGAAGGCAAATCTAAGTCTAAGTCTAAAGAATCTGATGAGGAAGATGAAGATGATGATGATAAAGGCGATAAAGGCGATAAAGATGATGAGCCTAGAGTTGTTGATACCATCATGCAAGGATTTGGTTATGAATTTGAAGAAGGCGAATTAGAAGGTATTGAAGATACTGAAGAAGGCCTTACTAAATTAACGAAACTTATTGGTCAAAAGGAGTCTGAAAGACGTTATAATGAGATGGTAGAGGCTTCACCTAATGTAAAAGCTTTATATGAATATGAAGCTTCTGGTGGAGATCCTGAAGATTTTATTAAAACCTTCTATCCTCCTACTGACTTTAGTAAAATAAGTATTGATGAAAATGATGTTGATTCTCAAAAAGAGATTATACGTGCATCTTTACAGTCTAAAGGTCTATCAGATGGTAGAATCAAACGTAACATCCAGGCTATTGAAGATTCTGGTAATTTATTAGATGAATCTAAGGATTCTCTAAATGATCTCAGAGAGGTTCAAAAGCAAGAGAAACAGCATATTGTTAAAGAGACTGAAGCACGTAAAAAAGCTCAACGTGAGCAAGCTGAAGAGTCTTGGAAAGAAGTCAATACCATTATTGATAAAGGTACTGTAAGAAATATTCCAGTTTCTGAATCGAAGAAGGAAGAATTTAAGTCATTTATTAATCCAGATCCTGAGACAGGGGTTTCTGAACGGGATAAGAGAAGTAATGAAATGACAACAGAAGATCATCTGGCAGTGGATCTTATCCTGTTTTATGGGATAGATAATGTAGCTAAGATGATGGAGAAGCAAGGTAGCTCAAAGGCTACTAAAAGTTTGAAAGATAAATTAAAGAGTAACAAAGATCGTAGTAGAAGTGACAGTCAAGACCCTGATCTAGAAAAAAGCAGCGGAAACGTTGAAAAACTAGAGTTTAGAATTGATTAAACTTGCTATTTCAACCTAACCTTAAACAATAATAATAACTATGAAAGTAAAAAAGACATATTATAATAGTGATCAGATGACAGACATGAACAGTCTGTCAAATGCACTAGTGTCAAGTCCTGAAAGGATTTCTCCTATGATTACCCATTTGGGTGGTCGAGAGGATAAGAAATTTCCTCTCAGTTTTCTAACCGAGGGTCTTGGCAATACAAAATCTATTGATAAGCTTGAGTATGAGTATGACGTGAATTATCACTTCAGAAAAACTCGACCTATTGCAAAGACACCAGCCAGCACTGCTGACTTGGGTAGAGGAGGACAACCTTTTGTCCTAACATTCCCTGATAAATGGTTTATTAACCGATACATTCTTGTCTCTGAATCAGGAGTACAGGTTCGTATTATGGGAGAACCACGTCCTAATGGAAACAACTGGGATTACACTGTAGAACTTGCTAGCCCTGATATTCCTGCCATGCCTGCAGAAGATGTGCAGTCAGGTAAGAACTTTGGTCAAATGTTTGCACCTGTAGGTGTTGACTTCTCCAGAGGGAATGCAGCTAACTGGCAATCACCTGCTAAGGTTCGTCATAAACTGACGACTATACGTAAGTCTTACCAGTTCTCTGGTAATGCTAAGGACTATGTAGCTGAATTTGAGCTACCTATTGAAGGTGGACGTACATCTAAATTCTGGATGGACTATGAGGAATGGCAACATTTCCTAAGCTGGAAAGAAGAATCTGAACTGTACCTATGGTATGGTAAGAGATCATATGACTCTAATGGAGTTGTACAAATGAAAGATGAGAATGGTCAGCCTGTACAAGTAGGTCCTGGTCTTCTTGATCAAATCATTAACAAAGATACATACAGTCGTTTGACTGCAAGCAAGCTTCGTGAGTTGATTGGTGATGTATTCTTTGGAATGACTGACGCACAAGCAATGAACGTAACTCTGTACACAGGTACAGGTGGAGCTAGAGAATTTGACAGAGCTATGAAAGAAGAGCTTGGAAATACTGGCTTTACTATCTATTCAGATGGTAAGTTCCTTGAAGGATCAGGTAGAGAACTGAAACTGACAGGATACTTCAAACGTTATGAGCACATTGATGGTCATACTATCAATGTGGTTAAAACGCCCCTGTTTGACAGATCAGCACTTGCTCAGGCAAGTAGACGACACCCTGAAAGTGGGCTTCCTATGGAATCTTACAGAATGGTATTTGTTGATCAATCTCGCTATGATGGTGAGACTAACATCCAAATGATCAATAAGAAAGGTCGTGAAATGATGAAATGGGGAGTAGCTGGTTCAGTAGTTCCTCGTGGAATGGGTAACAGCCCACTCAGAGCTAGTGACATTGATGGTGCTAGTGTACATTTCTTGAAGACTGCTGGAGTATGCCTGAAAAGGTTTGATACTTCTATTGATCTTCAGTGTGTAGCTGAGTAAATTATTTGTGGTGGTGTGAAGGTTGAACATTTTGTCTTCTTCCTTCGCATCATCACTATTTTAACTAGAAGAAGACAACCTAAATTAAAATTATGAGTAAAAAGACATTAACTGAAACAGGGCTAGAACCTCAACAAAAACAGGTACAAATTATACGTAAGGAGGCTCATAGTAGCCATGTGCCTATTGAAATCAGACAGACAGCTATCCATAGATTGGGTAGTGTATATGTAGATAATGTACCTCTAACAAATAAGAATAAGCAGCTTGAGAAAACGTTGCTTCCTCTCATTATAGATGTACCTGCTGATTCTGATGATTTCAGAAAAGAAGCACGTAATTTCTGGAGAAGTATTACTATAAAAGTTCCCTCAGAAGGAACTGTACTTAACCTTAATATAGATGAAGATGGATATCCTGAGTCTGTAAAAGACTACCTAACGTATATTTGGGCAAAGAAACATCCTCACGTAGCAAAGTCTAAATCAGAAATGAATAAGAGCGTTAAAAAGCGTTTTTATATTCATGATCCTGACAGAGAGACAAAAGAAGAGAATGATCGTATTAAATCTAAAGCAAAAGCTTATAGAGAGTTCTCTAAAGTAATGGATGATGAGAAGGCTATTAATCGAGTACTTCGAGTAATAGGTTCTGGTAATCCTGATAAAATGAGTAAGAGCCAGAAAGAAAACTCATTGCACACTGCAATGGAAACTGATCCTACACGCTTTTATGACGTAGCTACAGATAGTAGACTTGAGATCAAAGATCTTATTGCTGATCTGGTAGAGAATGAAGTGCTGCGTAAGTCAGGTAACAGTTATTTCTATATTGATGAAGTAGTAGGTGAAAGTTTAGATGATGCTGTTGGATTCTTCAAAAGCACCAAACACAGTAAAGAGATAAATGATATGAAAGCTAAACTAGAAGATAGAAAATCTGTAGTCGCTTAAAATGACATTTCAAGAACTACATATCGGAGTAAACTTGGGGGCACAACAGATTGCCTCCAATGTTTATGATGATTTTTTAAAAGAAGAAGTAGATTATTTCTTAAATGAAGCAGTCAAGGACTATATCAAAGAACAGTATAGTCAATTAAAGAATGAAAATAGAGACATGAAGTCTCAGTTTGTAAATGAGAACTTAAGAACTTTGATTACAAACGTTTCTTTAGCTAACATTTCAGCAGTTTCATATATACCAAATGCTGCACAGGCAGATTTACCTGCTGATTATTTATATTACATCTTCTCAAGATTAGAATTTAATGGAGAATGGAAGAACTGTAGGAAACTAGGTTCTAAAGGTATAAAAGATTATGTAGAAACCGATTATAATAAACCAATATTTAGAGAATTTCCCTTACTGATAGAGAATGATTCTGTTATAGTAATAGGTGATTCTCTAAATAGTCTGGATAATACTACTGATATACGGTTTACATATCTTAAGTCTCCTATGAAAATTTCACTAGAAGGAAATGAATCAACTGAATTTACTAGTCTTCCTGAGCATACGCATCAGGAGGTAGTTAACCTAGCTGTACGAAAGATTCTTACTATTATAGGATCACAGCAAACACAAACTGAGTAATGACGATAAAAGAAATGCAATATCGCTTTGGGATTAAGGTGAACCAACTTGATTCAGCGCTTCAATTATACACTGATGACATTGAATACTGGTTAAACAGAGCTCAACTAGCTATTGTAAAAGAAGCCTATGAGAATTTTACTACAGATAAGAGGATCTATGAACAGAATCCTGAGAGAGTAGATGACTTTAGAGTTCTTATTACTCGTAATACTAGTTTGGATACTGGTTATAGCAGTGCAGCTATAACACCTACTGGATATTTTGTAGATACTGTAGAGTTGCCTAGTAATTATATGTTTCTATTAGCTAGCAAGAGTGTGGTACACTATAATTATCCTTCTATATCATTCACTGTAGCAAACGATAAACGTTCTTCAGCTGAATTTGAAGAGAGAATCGTAGTTAATGAAGTTGTACAACCAGATGATATTTACGATATTCTTAGCGATCCTTTTAATACTACAAAGATTAAACGACCTCTATGTACTATTAATGATGATAACATTATGGCATATACAGACGGTAAGTTTTTAGTAGATAAAGTCATTATTGATTATTTAAAAGAACCTACTCCTATGAATATAGAGAGTGGTACAGATTCTGAGCTACCTAATCACTTACATGATAATATATTAGATGTAGCTGTTAATTTATTCGCCTCTAGTGTCCGAAGTCAACAACCAGCTAAAGAAGTTGGATAAACAAATTTTTATAAATATATTTAAAGAATGTAGCAATGAAGCTACTTGTGTCTGAAAGGACACACCCAACCTATAACTAAAAAGTCACAATTATGAGACATTTACTATTTAATAATACAGCCGTAGCAGATGCTGCTGCAGATGCATATAGTTACCCAAGTGAGCTACCTAAAGCTCAAATTGGTATATTTGATGCACAAGCAGGAGGAAGCCTAGATCTTACAGGCGCTAACGCTACTGATGAAATGATCATTGCTCAGGGTGTATCCGCAGGTAAGAGCCCTGTAAGGACACACGTACTGGAAAAAGGCAAGATCGAAAAAGTTGTAACGAAAGCCTATGAAGCCCCTGTTCGTCAGGTTACTTTTGTAGGATATAACGGAACTAATGGAGATATTGAAGCAGGAGCAGGAGATTATTTCCTGAAAACTGTTGATGTAACTAATGGCTATGAGCCATATCCAACGATGAGCGCAAACTACTTTACAAAGAGTGTTGGTGTAATTCCATTCACTATTGCTACTGAGATTGCAAAGGTAGCTATAAAGAATCCTCGATTTTTTGTACAAGTAGATGTAGTTAGTGAACTGACTACTGCTGTTCTAAATAACGGTAGTGCTTCTGCAACAGACGTATCTATTATTCAAGGTAGTGATCAAGCTACTTTTGGAGATGCAGCTAATCTTAGTGCAGGAGACTATGTAAGAATTGGCCATGCTACCGATACAGGCTATCCAGTGTACTATGTTAAAGCACTTGATGGAGATGTAGCTACTCTTGGACGTCCTTTTGCAGGAGAAACAGTTTCTGATGTTGCTGTTGGATTTACTTCTACAGCACCTGATGCAGATGATGCTTCAGGCTTGAAACTTACTGGAGCTACTCCAGCACCTGATAACAATGAAGGAATTGAGATTGATACTGAAGATCAAGTAACTTCTTTCCGTACAGCCCTTTCAGAAGACTTTGGATCAACTCCACTGACTTCTTCAGCTGCTCCTGTCACTGGTTCAGGAAGCTATTTACAAGTAGCTAATATGGAAAAGAATACTCAAGGTTTCCAATCATTCTTCTACAGAGCTACTCCGTTTGAAGCTGAGAAGCCTGAGTTCTTTGCAGATTCAGATCTAACATACGATCTGGTAACTATTCTTTATAGAACAAATACTACTGAAAACATTGCTAAGAGCAATAAGTATGTAGAGATTGTCCTAGCTTTCCAAGCAGGCGTTCTAGCAAGTGATAGTGTAGATTTTAACACCTTTTTTGGTGTATAAGGTATTTACCTTAATCTAAACTTTTAAGGGAGAGAGTTTCACACTTTCTCCCTTTTTTATTATCTTCTCTATATGAAAACACCTATTAAGATTATTGGAGGGGCTATATCATTACTCATCATTTACACTATAGGTATATATCTCTTCACTCCAGACTTTATTACAAAAGAAGTAGAAGTAGTTGTTGAGAAAGAAATTACTGTAGAAATAGATAGTTCAGCTGTTTACAGAGAGTATTCTGAACGCATACCTGAACCTAAACAAGATACTGTTTTTGTAGAAATAGAAGTACCCAAACCTGTACCAATATCATCTGGTATGAATGAATACAGATTGGTTTATGCTGATTCTCTAATCTCTGCACTATGGACTACAACTGTACAAGGTACGCTTACCTCACAAGATTTTGAATACTTTACCAAACGCAGATTGGTTAAAGAAACTGTTTGGACTTTCAATAGAACAGTTACGAATACGATCAATACAACAAAGACTATTACAAAAGTAGAGAATCCTAAGCCATACTTTACTGTAGGTGCGGAATTTACTGACTTGGATTACTTATCTGTCTCTGGTGGCTTCATGACTAGGAATAGGTATCATTTTTATTACAATTATAACACTCACTTTGAAACTCATAGTATAGGGTTTTCCATGCCACTAACCTTTAAACTAAGACGACTTTTATGACAATACCTCAAATACGAGAATTTCTTGATAATAAACCTGGATACAAGAAATGGGGAGCAGAGAAATTAGCAGAGTATCTAGGGACTGCCCCTGGTAAAGTAAAAGAAGCTAAGGGAGAGCTTAAAGCTAATAAAGGTAATTATGATGAATATGACTCTAAAGAGCAGCATGATAATGAACATTCAAACAGACCTAATACAGGAGCAAAATCTAAGTTCACAGCTGAAAATGATCAGACATTAAAAGAATACTGTGAATCTGTAGGTATTGACTATGATAGAATTGATCCCTATAACGATGTAAAGTATTGGACAGATTCAGCAGGTAGACGTAGATACTCTGTTGTACCTAAAACAATCGAAGAAGAGAATTATACGGAATCTATTTTAGAGGCAATCAAAGAATCTATAACTCCTTTATCTATACCAGATGTAATACTATATACTGGAAACAATGCAGCTATTATGAATGTATATGATGCCCATATAGATAAACTATCTGAAGTGGGCAAAGGATATACGATTGAAGAAAATCTAGCTTTAATAGCAGATTCTGTAGCACGTATCTATAATTGGATTAGCCCTCATGGAATAAAGAAACTGTACATTCCTATAGGAAATGACTTCTTTAATACAAATGGCTCTTTCAGTCAGACAAAAGCAGGAACTCCTCAAGAATTAAGTGTCCATTGGAAAGAAAGCTTCCAATTAGGGGTATCTGCCATATCTGGTATGGTATCTAAAGGCTTAACATTCGCTCAGGAAGTAGAATTGGTACCTGTAGAGGGCAATCATGATGAAGATAAGGTCTTCTATCTTAATGAAGTTTTGAAGGCGTTATATGCCAATTCTCAGAGAGTAATACTATCAAACATATCAAAACCCATGCATCACAGGAAATTTGGTAAGAACTTGCTATCTTTTGCACATGGTAAGCATGAGAAGAGACGAGTAAAGCAGTTACCATTGGATGTAGCAGAAGAAGTACCTGCCATGTGGGGAGAAACAAAATATAGAGAGATGTTTCTTGGAGACATTCATCACAAAGAAGAATATCGTTTTCTACGTAAAGTAGATGTACGTGGATATACTGTTAACTTTCTTAGAGATATTAGCTTCAATCAAAGTACTTGGGATAGAAATAATGGATACCATATAGGATTAAAGAGTCTAGAAGCTCATGTATTTAATCCTGATTTTGGACAATTTGCAAACTTTAGAGATACCTTTTAATGAATTATAATTCACCTGAGATATATGAATTTTATGTAGATAGAGGAGGAGAACTTTCCTATAAAGAGTGGTCCGCCATATGCCAGGAATTTAATGAGATGGTTATGGATGAGATCATACTAAAAGGAGAGAAAATTAATCTTGGTGCTAATCTCTCTACAATTTCTATAGCTAGGATTAAGCGCAATTACAGTAACCAACAAGTTAATTGGGCTGAAAGTAATAAACTAAAGCAGAAGCTTCTTGATGAAGGTAAACATTTATATGATTCTAAAACAGGAGAAGGGGAGAATTGGCTAGTCTACTTTACTAATGATTGGTACTGTAGGTTTTATTGGAATAAGGGTCACTGTACAGTAACAAATAAGACAGCTTATAGATTTGTAGCTACTAGAGGAAAGATGGGAAATAAGACCAAGCTTAAAAACCTATTACGAGATGATGACCTTGCATACTTACAGTTTGATAAATTGACTTAAAACGAATTAATACCTATTTTTAACAACCACTAAATTATTTTATTATGAGTTCACCTGACATTTATATTCCTGGCTATCCTGTCTGTAAGAATATTGTAGCTAAAAGAAATGATACCTTCGTATGGGAGATTACAGGGTATAATAGAGATGGTACTCCATTTGATTTTTCTAATAAGACATTTTTACTGCAGGTAAAAGATGATGCAGATTCTGATGAAACTCTTATAGAGATGCCCAACAGTAGTTTTAGTATAGAATCTACTCCTCAAGGAGATGCTTTAGATATATTTGACTTACTAGTGGTTGTACACCCTAAAGAATTTATGGATGTAGCTTTTGAAGGTAAACCTTATGATTTAGAGTTAACAGATGATCAAGATCAAACATTTACATTCTATGAAGGTGTATTTACTGTAACTAAAGATATTAGTAGAGTAGAAGATAATGCCTAAAAACCACACTTCAAGTGTTATTATAAACAAACGTAAGAGATCAGGTGTGGTCTTTCAGGGGTCTGGTTATATCTCATATAATCCAGTACCACCATCACCCACAGGAGAATGCCCTATATTCTTTGAAAGCTGGGATACTCAGTTTATATTTGACTTTGAAATATTTGGAGTAACGTTAGCAGATAATGGAGATTCTACATATAATGCTACAGTAGAAGCTTTAGGTGGAGATACACCCTATGAGTACTCTATAGATGGTGGAGTTACATGGCAATCTAGTAATGTGTTTTCTGGTTTAGTAGAATGGCAAACATATGTTATCAAATCCAGGGATGCTTTCTTTGACACAATAGATACTACAATTACACCTTCACCTATTATAGATGATTTTACTGTTAGCGTAAATATAGACAGTTTTGATGCTTCTTGGGGAGCTATAGCAGAAATAGTTGGATATAATCTCTATTTAGATGAAGGTAGTGGGTATGTTAAACAAAACACTTCATTAATTACTGGTACTTCATTTAATGTACCTAGTTTTTCTGGCGATTCTTCTGCCTATGTTGCACCTGTAAAAGATGGGATAGAGGGAGCTAGAAGTAATATTGAACAGTTTGCCCCTCAAATATCTGCTACATTCCAGATGCATTCTTATGGTAATGACTTAGGTACACTAGAAATCTATGTCATAGATGAATCTGCAACTATACTTGAAACAGTTTACAGTGAAGTACTTACTAGTGTAAATGCTTGGCAAGAAATAACAATTAATTATAAGACTCCAGACGTTCCTTATAGAATTGTATGGAGACACTACAATAATACAGGGTTTGAAGCTGACTTAGCTGTAGATGAAATTACGATAGTAAATACAACATATGGATTTGAAAGTGGTGATGATGGATTTAGAACAATAGCTGGTGTACAAACAACAGATGTTGCTACTGCTTTTGCTTCTATAGAAACTATACAAACAACTGCAACAGAAGAATATGGTAAATGGTGCAGGAGTAGTGGAAGTACAGCTTCTTCAGGAACTGGACCTCCTTCTGCCTATGCGGGAACGTATTATTTAGTTACAGAAGCATCTGCACCTAATGATGTTGGTACAAACTTCTGGTTATTTAGTCCAGAGATAACACCTTAATATTATGGCAACTATACGATTAAAATTAAATATTACAGGAAACTTTCCTCCATTTGAGTACCGTCTACAAGGTACTGAAGCATGGCAAGACTATCCTGTTTTTGAAGTACCTGAACTAGAAGGTGCTGGTGGGTACACTGTAGAAGTAAAGGATGCAAATGAGTGTGTAAAAGCTTTTGAAATATACGAAGAAGAAATTGGTCTTGAGCTTATTGGAGGGTATGTAACACCTGATTTAACAGTATATGCTAGTTATGGCTCTAATATTCCTGTACAAGCTCGTATAAATTGGGGTATTGGAGAAGGATATCCATTTGATCCTTCTACTTTTTTAGGGACAACAGAGTGGACAGAAGATTTCACATCTGAAAATAGAATACCCTTTCCTGTAAGTTTTACAGGTTCTCTGCATTTCTTTCAAGCTATGGGTAGAAGTAGGTTAGGTCAGAGGTATACTAATAGCATTAGAGGTATATTTTATGTACCTTCAGAAATAGAGGTTATAGCTGAATTATCTACAAACGTAGAGAGTTCTGAAGTCTTTATACCACTAGAAACTACTGTGCAAACAAATAATATCACTATTACTTCTGCACGTAAAAATAAAGCAAACCCTAGTGTTACTCTTAGTACCTCTTTTGAAAGTAGTACTAAACCTACTGTTAAAGAAAATATTCAAGAAAATATTGGTAATATACACGCAACAACTATTGTAACTTAATTTTATTATGAAAACATCAGCTAAAACAACTAAGCAAGAAATGAAAACAATCCAGACTGGTTTTGATATAAACAAGGATGCTATGCATTTAAATATCAAAGTAGAAAAGAATGGAGAAACTATTGTTGACGAAAAAGGAAACAGCATTTTATTTCATTTTTTAGCTGAGCTAGCTATGTCTATGAATGGAGGATCTACTCCTTGGGATGAGGCTGTCCCGTATAGTAATAATCGTACTACATATCAAGAAGGAGGTATTCGTAAAAATGCTAGTTACGTCATGCCTGTAATAGATGGATTTTTTAATGGTACTCCAGAATCATTTAATAGACCTCATCAATTTACTATAACTTCTTGGGATGGAAATACTATTACAGTTTCTCATAATGCTTCAAATTCTGTAATACATTTTATTAGAGAAGCTGAGATGTGCTGCCTTACTGGCGATTCTTCTTATTCTGGAAATTATAAAGTACTAAGTATAACATCTATTACAAGTACAAGTACTGAACTTACTTTAGATGGGTTAAATATACCTACAGGTGAAGCTATTGATGCAAATGCAGTAGTTGCTGCTAAAGTATTAAGTTCTTGGGATGATTATGGGAATGGTATAAAATTAGCTAGATCTTTTGCTTTTGAGGTTACAAATATTCTTGTGGGAAATTCAGCAGATCCTGTATCTTTACACGATGTCTATTTACCAGGATATTTAGATAGCAGTATTATAGAAATATCTTCAGGAGAACCTCAAATATCTACCCCTACTATTGCTGTTGATAGTTCTCAAATAGCTATTTCACAGCAATTTACTAACAAATCAGGAGTTCTTCAAATTATACGTGAAATGGGATTAATGGCTAGAGCTTCCCATGACAGTGGTACATCAGGTTATGATAGAATAGTTGGAAGGGATGGAGAAAATAAAGCAGGGCATAATGGAGTAGCGTTGCTAGCTCGTGATGCAATTTCTCCTTTTCAAGTGGCTGACCAAGAATCCTTTACTATTACTTATGAATTTAAAATTACAGCTTCAGGCAAGTCAGGTGTTGTAGCAGGTTTTAATGAAATGATGTATAGAGAGCTTTCTTCTAGTAATAGGATTGCAAGAGATTATTTTAATACAGATTGGGACGCTTCTGATGCTTCAGGTAGTATAGATCGTTTAGAGGAATTAAATAAAGGGTGTCAATTTTATATCTGGCCCCTTCACTTCAACATGGATTCAGATTTAAGCTTTTTTGGGTTGCAGGTAGGCACAAATGAAGATGATATTGATATAGATGATTATTACATGAGAGACGCAACAAGTACAGAAACTCGAATACCTCATGGAGGTTATGATGGGTCTTTATGGTATCATCCTACTTATGTGAAAGAAGTAGTAACGTCTGGTAATCAAGCTTATATAAGTCTAGAAGCACTTTATGAAAATAGAGGAAGTGTAGATGTCACTATAAAAGAAGTTGCACTAAACGGGGGGTACAATAGAAGAAATCCAGTACTTCTTACAAGAAATGTGCTCGATGTTGCAGATCATATTACACTACAACCTGGAGAAGTTGCTAAAATAATTTATCGAATAGGAATATCAACAGGAGCTTAATATGAACAGTCTATCTCTTAATCAAATAGCTTATAATTTACAAAATGCCATTGAAGGTAATAGACCTGCACCATATGAGTATATATCTCTAGATCAAGTCAAGTTTATTATTAAATATTATAGGTCTCTCTATATACGTAGAGATGCTCAAAAGAATGGCAATAGGTTAGAACTATTTGAGCAGGATTTAGGCTTATTATCTACAGAGCAAGTGAACTCTTCAGAGAATGATACTACCTTATCTACTCATTTTCTACGAAGAACTTCTAAAAAGATTCCTACTCCTATTCGTTTAAAGAGAAAGCCAGGATTAACTTATATTGCTACTGTGGGTAAGTTTAATGAACCTTTTCCATTAGTAAACTCTGCCAGATCTTACTATAAACAATACGATAAGTATACTCCTAAAGATAAATATGCTATATATCAGAATGGTTATGTTTATCTTGAAAACGCAGTAGCAACAGATAAGCTCAATGTACGTGGAGTATTTGAAGATCCTGAACAAGTATTTGAGTTTTTACGAACTAACGGTTCTGAACTTTATGATGAGAATGAACCTTTTCCTATTAGTCAGGATATGATAGAGAGTATTACAAAGAATATCATTCAGGGAGAAATAACAATGTTTCAACAACCAGCTAACAGTACACCTAACTCAGAAGCAAAATAATGGCTATACAAGGATATCAATCTTCTAAACGTATAATTTCAAAAGTCTTTAGAGATCTAAAGATACAGGATACTGATTGGGTATCTGATTCTGTAGAGTGGATGGGAGAGGCTTTACAGGGTACTGGGTCTGTAACTCAGTTAGAGAATAAAATTAAGATAGTCAAAACATCTTCTCATAAAGCAGTACTACCAGAAGGGTTGTACAGGTTAGATGAAGTTCGTTATGGATATTTTAATGCTAACAGAGAAGGTGATAACCCTCCTAAGAAAGAGGATTTTCCTAAACTAATGACGTATGAGAATACAGGCTATCATCCTTCTATGATTGATAGCTATAACTCTCAGAAGCAAGCTAAAACATATTGTGAAGAAACATTTTTTGTACAGGGTAATTATATCCATACTAGTTTTGAAGAAGACTGGATTGCAGTTGTCTATAAAGGTATAGCTACAGACTGTGATGGTTTTCCTCATGTGCCTGATCATTATAGTTTTTCTCAAGCGTTATATTGGTATATTGTAATGAAGATGCTTGAAAGTGGTATGGAGCATCCTGCAGGAAAGCAACAGATTACCTGGGCAGTAGCAGAGGATAGATGGCAACACTATTGCTCTCAGGCTAAAACAAAAGCTCTTATGCCAGATCCTGTCAGATATCAAGAGTTTGCTAAGAATTGGGTAACACTAATACCTAATGTATTAGAAAACTCACAATCTGTATTTGATGATAGAACAGAAGAACCATCTACATTAGCAGGAATGGCTTATCAACCAGTTAAAGATTAATAATGAAACTGATTATAGAAAGAACTTATAAAGAGAAGCAGACTTTAGGACATCTTAAGGTTATAGGTGTAGTAGGGGATGAAAATTTCTGTAGAGATATAACACTATTCGAGTGTAAGACTCTTGAATTATCTTGGAAAGACAATAAGATAGATTTATCTTGTATACCAGAAGGTAGATACAAAGCAGTAAAACATCAATCTCCTAAGTTTGATAATAGTATATGGATTAAAGATGTTCCTAAACGATCAGAAATTCTTATACATAAAGGGAACTTTGCTGGAAGTAATAATCCTAATACAGGATTGCCTGATATAAAAGGTTGTGTCCTAGTAGGTGAAGATTTTGTGGATATAGATGGTGATGGTATAAAAGACATTACTAACTCTACTCATACTATTAATAAGCTTTACAATATAATTGATAACGATATAATTGTGGAGGTTATTAATGAATGAAGAATTTCTAAATAGTCCTGTTTGGCAAACTATGGGGTATGTAATATCTGTTGTTATAGGTGGTGTGATGTATAAATACATCAAACTATTTATAGATGCTGGTAAGCATAAGCAAGAATCTAGCAATGTAGCTACCCAAAAACTAATTGAAAACTTAGAGAACAGGCTAGATACATTGAGTAAACAGATAGATCAGTTTGAAACAGAACGTAAAGAAATACATAAACGAGAACTTAAAAGAACTGAAGAGCTTGCAGAAGCTAAAGCTGATGTACGTATTCTTATGGAAAGAGTGAAACATATGGAAAAAACTATTTCTCGTTTAGATAAAGAAAATCAACGCTACAGGCAAAAATATGGTAACTTAGACAATGAGCAAAAGACTTAAAGGTTTATATACTGATTGTGATCCTGTAGATCAGCCAGAAGGCACATACAGGCACGCTGAAAATATCAATATTAATGATATTGTGGGATCGGTAGTTACTGAAGAAGGTACTATAAATAAGTTTACTATAGAAGATCTATATGGTAATAGGTATAATCCTATAGGTCATGTTCCCTTACCAAATGGGGATGTAGTTCTATTCTATCCAGGAGGTATTTTAATACAAAAAGATGATGGTGATGAATTTGTTCTATTGCAAGAAAGAAATTTTACAGCTCCAGAGATATCAATAACAAGTCAGCAATATATAGCTCATGATCAGATTAGTTTTTCATGGTTAATAGAAGACGGTCTTTCATCTATTACAGCTGTAGAAACTAGAATCAGACCTGTAGGAGGATCTTTTGGAGCATGGCAATCTGAAGGTACATCTTTAATAGGATCTACTACATATAACGTTAGCGATGGTGTAGAATATGAATTTGAAGTGCGCGCTACAAACGCTTTAGGTGATATAACTGCATCTGGTAGTCAAACTACAGCGCCTAACCCTGTTAGTGTTTCATTAGATCAAAATGGAACTGAAATAGATGTTACGTTTACAGCTCCTACTGATGATGGTGGAACTCCTATTACAAAGTACGAATATAGAGTTAATAATGGTGTTGTTAAAAGAGCAGGTACATTTACAGGTATTACAGGAGGTACTTTTACCCTTACAGGACTATCAGACTGGCAAGCATATACTGTAGAAATGAGAGCAGTTAATGCTACAAGTCCTAGTACATGGGCAAGTTCAGGAGCCACAGCTGTAAAAGGATTAGAAGGAGCATTCTTGAATGTAACACCTACCACAGGAGTAACTCCACTAGATGTAGAAATAGAATTTGGAGCTACTAATATGTCTAGCTCTTCAATATCTGCAGATCTAATTGTGGAAAATCAGATAGTAGATACGATAACTATATCTGGCCAGACAACTTCTAGTCAAACATTTGATCTTCTTAATGTTATAGCTTTAGGAACATACACAGTTAAATTCTTAGGATTAACAGAAACATTCCAAGTTACAGGAGGTCCAACTGATCCTGAGATTGCAAATGCTTTTCTAAATGTTAGCCCTCTTAGCGGAGATCAACCACTAACAGTTGACATAAGCTATGGTGCAGATAATACTGGAGGTACAGGAATAGATACAGATCTAATTATTGAAGGGGTTGTAGAAGATACCCTAAACATTCCAGCTAATGGTTCTAACTCTACAACTATACAGAGAACTTTCCAAAATGCAGGAATGTATGAAGTAAATTACCAAAATAAAGATAGGTTAGTTACTGTTAACGTTGCTTTTGTAGATGAATTTCAAGGTGAAATCTCTATAAATGGACCTGCAGATGATGATGCAGATCCTACCTTTGATACAGGCGAGGTAGACGTGCTAAACAGGCCTAGTCAAGCTTCAGATACATGTGGAAGCTTTGGTAATAACATATTCTACATTGAATGGAATAATGTAGATTATTGCTGGAAAATACCTAATTATAAGCCAAGTATAATACGAACAATATTAGCTAATGAAGTAAATACAAACATACCTGGTTTAAGCGCTAACATTACAGCGTCAGGTGTTGAGTTTATTGCAGGTTTTTCTGAAAACGGTTCTTCTATCATTCTTAAAGTACCTACTGCTATTGAAGGGAATGGGTTAATATTTAGTTCTTATACTATATTTTTATATGGCGGAGATGATGGGTATACTGTAAACGAACAGATTGATATAAAGATAGGTGGTTCAGTATTTGCAACTACAGCTCCTATCACAGCATTAGAGAGTGCTAACAGTATAGCACAAAAAATATATGATGCCTGTATAGCTGTATCTTCTGACTACACGTTTACTTTAAACAGTAATGTAGTTACTATAGATACAGACGATAATTCTTTAACAGGTCTAGTGCAGCTAGATATTAAGAATGCAGGCTTTGCATATTCAACAGACGATATAACCATAGTATAATAGGACATTATGTATTCAGAATTTTTAAAAGTAGGATTTAAAAAAACCAGTAATGTTCAAGCTACTTCTCGTATTAATGAGAAGGGAGAAATGATTATATACTGGACAGATGGAGTTACATCCCCTAGATTCTACAATATCACTAAAGACGAAGGGTTTGAAGCACCTGATGAATTAAACATCTTTCCATCTAGTAAATTTCCTATTGATCTTGATTTAATAGAAGTAGATGATTTTGGAGGTTCTTTAATATCAGGAGCTTATCAATTTGCAGCTAGGTATGTAGATGATGCAGGTAATATTAGTAACTTTACTACAATTACTAAACCTATAGATATTGTTAGGGGTATACAGAGAGATGATTTTGGAGGAGACTATTTTAATCAAGGGAACCCTGTCAATAAGACCAGCAAATCTATTAAGATATCTGCAAACAATCTAGATGAAAGTAAAGAAAATATACAGATAGCTGCTATTCGTTATGAAGATGGCGGTATTGCAGAAGTTAATCTGATGAGTCCTAGATCTATTATTGATACGTCTATGCAGATTACTTATACAGGAAATCAAGGAACTATTGACGGTTCTATAGAAGAAATACTTATAGATAATACTTATTATGAAACAGCTAAATATATTACTCAAGTAGATGATACCCTGTATATGGGTAATATGACAAAACCAGAAGCTGTACGATATCAGAAATATGCTAATGCCATTAAGACGAACTACACAACAAAAGTAATAGACCTTACTCAAAAGTTTCAATG
>Ga0306869_1000147_pt1 | contig 39461 bp, 44 predicted proteins | sample AntRauTorckE6833_FD_190421 | JGI IMG/M metagenome (GOLD analysis project Ga0306869, IMG submission 190421) | Saline lake microbial communities from Rauer Islands, Antarctica - Metagenome Torckler E6 #833 (v2) (version 2) | ecosystem: Environmental > Aquatic > Non-marine Saline and Alkaline >... | reverse complement strand
CAGGTGTAACGAATAATTGCGTACTTGCTTTGGTGTTGCAAAAAATGCCGTGGAATAGGTAGTTTATATTACTGGCTGATACGCTAGTAATTGGATTAGTCTGATGGTTTCAACGATATTCTTTATATTGACCAGTTTATTAATATTGAGACTGTTTTAGGTTTTGCATCGTTCGTGATATACTGTATGCATGAATAACCAACAAGAACAACACAACAAACCACGTCCTGTAATTTCTATAGGAGCAGCCATTATATTAGGAATATCAGCTGTTATAGTTGCTGCCATTATTGCCGGAGCTATTATTATGAGCAAGGGTGCGCAAACTTTATCAAAAATAGATTTCAATGCTATCGATGGGTTTGAGGCACAGGTTGATGAGAAGGGTGAAATTACAACAGTGAACGTTGATGTAAAGAAGAAACGCCCAACAGATTCGTTTAATTGGACGACCGTTACACATGAAGACTACTCTTTTCAGGCACCAGAAAATTGGATAGTAAGTGGTGTGGATGTTGAGGGGTGTGCATGGGGAAGTGTATCTAATAATACAGGAGATGGTCACAGAATGGTCGGAGAAATTGGTATATATCCAATGAGCTGTTTTGACCTATCAAATGCTAATGGCTATGCAGACGTAGCAGAAGTCGATGGATATTATATTCTTGCGTATTATGATAGTTCAGTCGGTACAACACCAAGGGAAAAACTACAAACAAAAGAAGTATTTCGACGAATCGTGGATACATTTTCTGTGAGATTGTAAATAATTTTTATAAAATTTTAATCTATACGACTTATCACAGAACAAAAAAAATACTGGTGCCCTATGCACCCCGACGTACAATCAGATGACCCCAACGCTATTTGTCAAAAATGTGGCTCTATGCAATTGGTTCCGCGTGAGCAAACAGAACATCCTGATCATGACCATGATGATAGTGCGACATCAAGCATCCGCACCAAAACTCCGCTAAAAGATTTTATTCCACTTGCGGTTATCTTTGCGGTGGTTATCGCGGCAACGCTCATCCTTAACTATGTGGTATTTGAGCCAAGCCCAATGCGTGGCATGCAATTATTTATGGGCGTATTTTTCATCGTCTTTGGAGGATTCAAGGCGGTCCGTCTCAAAGGGTTTGCCAATGCCTATCCTGATTATGATTTGATTGCGATGCGTAGTAAAGCGTATGCCTATGTGTATCCATTTATTGAGCTTGCTTTGGGAGTATTGTTTATTGCAGGGGCGTGGCTGTTACTTGCCAACATCATTACCGTGATTATAATGAGCATCGGTGCACTAGGTGTATATTTAAAATTACGTAAAGGTGAAGAAATCATGTGCGCGTGTCTCGGTGTAGTATTTAAAATTCCGATGACATGGGTGACGTTGATAGAGGATATACTAATGGCAGTAATGGCCCTGATTATGATTATTCTGATGGTGTAGTTGTAGAAGTATCATCATTAGATGAATCCTCTTCTTTGATTGTCACTAAATCGGAGCGTTTGAAGCTCATACGCTTTACAATGTGCTCAATTACTAATGGCGAGGTAAATGTCGTGATTACACTAAGCATGGTCATCACGACAATCATTTCTTCGTTAAACACACCGAGCTCATATCCGGCGATAACCGCGGCAAGCGTCGTTGATAATTGAGGGATACTAGTGGCTCCCATCAGATTACTCTCGGCATGAGATAACCCACTGATGCGTCCACCAACCCATCCGCTGATGTATTTTCCAATAATTGATCCACCAATAATTAATCCGGCGAATAATAACAATCCAGATGTACGCCCAAACACACCTACATCAACCTGAAGACCTACGACTACAAAGAATACTGGAATAAATATTCCATAGGCGATGGTGTGAAGCTTGGCAAGTAGTGCCTTGTGTGTAATTTGTTCAGACAATACCATTCCAGCAAAGAAACCAGCGATGATGCCATGCATACCTAGTAATTCAAATATTATAACGGTTCCTAAAAGAATCGCCACAACACTATGAAGCTCAATTTCGAAACTTGGCGTTTTTGGATATGCCCAGATATATAACTTCCATAGTCGCGTAATAACCCAACGGCCGATGATGAAGGTGGCAATCGCAATTATATAAAAAAGCCATAAGGGTAACGCAGTATCTGGATCAGCCAAACGCAGTACCGCAGCCATGATAACTAGACTAGTAATGTCTTGAATTGCCGTTGAACCAATAATCCATTGGCCTATTTTCTGGTGAAGTAATTTAGTGCGTTCAAGAATTGGAATAACTACCGCGACTGACGACGACATAAGAATAGTTCCGACTAAGAGTGAAGCAAGCATTGAATAGCCAAAAGTCATTGCGATACCGAAACCAATACCAAATGGCACGAGACCATTAACAATAGCGATCGTCCACATACCACGGCCAGCACGTCCACGCATGCTCGAGAATTTTACCTCGAGACCCGCCATGAACATCAAAAATATCAGTCCGATGTCGCCTAGAAATGTTAGGGTACTGTCTACCGCGACGATACCAAATGTATGCGGACCAATAAGTATTCCTGCCAAGATTAGAGTTATAACCCAGGGTAGATGAAATTTCTTGAGGACACCGGATAATACCAATCCAGCGACCAATACTATAAAAAAAGGGATAAATCCAGTCATGCGTATAGTATAGCAGGTGTGGCATTACAAGCGAATATTTTGCAATGCTGAAAAGGTTATAGTAGTATAGACACTATGAATACTACAACCAAAACAAGTTTCGTTATCGGCACTCTTATCATCATTATTGTCGTATTGTTAATAATTGGTAACCGCCAAACAACAACCGAAATAGTATCGGAAACGGGAACAGAAATTCCATGTCTACCTAATGGTCATCAACAGGTAGCTTCGCATATTCATCCAGACCTCGTCATCTTTACTGATGGTGAACCAGAGGTAATTCCGGGGAATATAGGTATTACAGCAACGTGTATGCGTGAAGTCCATACACATGATGCAGCAGGACGTATCCACGTTGAAACTGCTGAACCAGGCGTCGTATATACATTGGCTGATTTTTATACTGTATGGGATGAGAATATTGAACGACCTGGATATAACGTGCAATTCATCAAAGACGCCGAAGAGGTATCATCAGCAGAAGAGCTTGTTCTAGAAGATGGTTCAGAAATAGTAGTGGTTTATACGTCAGTAGAATAAGAATGAAAAGATATATATGGGTGCTGGTAATGTATTACGGTGTGCTTCAGGTTCTTCATATAGCAATGAACATTGTTCTTTTATTTCGTCCAGAGTTTATGTTGTGGGCGAGCCCCATTCTAGATCTATCTGAATCTCGCTATCTATTAATATCACTATATATTGATTTTTTGGTTGCTTCTCCGCTAGGAATATTAGGAGTGGGTATGTATGTGCGCAAGCATAACAAAGCCCTCATGATTATCATCATATCCTTGTGCATAGCGCTAATAAGTGCAGGTCTCTATATTGGAATACTGCTCTATTTTGAGGCGTTTGTATTATCGGTACCTACAATAATATTTGGCTGTGCTTTTGCACCCGCATTCGTGCTTTTGATACTACTGTGCTACTATCGAAATCATGAATCATAGTGAACAAAAATATGACGTCATTGTTGTTGGTGGTGGTCCGGCGGGTATGATGGCAGCAGGCATAGCTCGTGATAATGGTAGTCGCGTGTTATTAATAGAGAAGAATCACAAGCTTGGAGAGAAACTAGCTATTACGGGTGGTGGACGTTGTAATATTACCAACGCTACGTACGACTCTCGAGAGTTTTTGAAAATTTATAATGAAAAGGCCAAGTATTTTTTCTCGACGTTTGACCAGTTTGATGTGCAGAATACGTTTGATTTTTTTGAATCACGCGGACTACCGTTGGTTGTTGAAGCGCGTAAGCGTGCCTTCCCAAAAACGCAGAAAGCCACTGATGTGCGTGATGTGATGGTTGACTACTGTACAGATCCGTTAATTACTAAATTAACGAGATGTTCTGTGCAGGGCTTTGCCAAGAGTAGGGACACGGTTACGAGCGTAATTACCAACAAAGGTACCTATACTGCAGACTCCTATATTATTGCCTGTGGCGGAGTATCACATCCCGAGACAGGATCTACCGGGGATGGTTTTACATGGATGCGTGATTTAGGTCATACTGTAGCAGACCCAACACCAAGCATTGTCCCGTTAGCTACCAAAGAAAAATGGAACCATGAACTGTCAGGAGTAAGTCTTTCATTTATGCGTATTATATTTTATGTAGAAGGGAAGCGCGCTTTCGCTGAAAAAGGAAAAATTTTGTTTACGCATTTTGGTATCTCGGGTCCGCTCATTTTAAATAGTGCTCACAAAGTCACCGATCTGCTGTATGAGGGAGAGGTAACCGCAACTATTGATTGCTATCCCGACACAGACCATGGTGCGCTAGAAAAGAAAATATTGCATATATTTGATATGTATAAAAATAAGTCATTTAAAAATGTTGTTGCGGAAATTGTACCAGAAGGTATGAAAGATATATTTGATCATTTTGATGGTGTACCACAACCTGATGACAAGGTGCACAGTATCACCAAAGAAGAGCGTAAGCGTATGGTGCAGTTACTCAAAGCATTGCCGCTAACGATTACCGATCTTATGGGTATGGATCGTGCCGTAATTGCTGATGGAGGAGTCGCCTTAGATGAAATTGATACAAAAACTATGCGTTCAAAAAAATATGATAATTTATATATTATCGGTGACATGCTCCATATTAATCGTCCTTCTGGCGGATATTCTTTGCAATTATGTTGGACGACAGGGTATGTTGCAGGATTATTGCAGTAGTTTCTATGCTACAATCTCACTATGAAACAAAAAACTATCATTCCATTTCGTGGATTTGGAACACCTACGTCGTTGGTGTTGCATGGGCGTATCGTATATGGAAGTCCACAAGGATTGCACTCGGCTGGGTCAGGTATTTTCTCGAACATATTTGCTATGTGGAGACGATATAGCGCGCGACCTGTTGTGGGTGATGAGGTAACGATTACACTTGATGGGCAAACTATATCTGCGACTACGGATGAATATGGTGTATTTAGTACCACATTACATATGGATACGTGCTCTATATCTAATTCTGGATGGCATACAGCATTATATACGATTACTGGTACGACAGCGAAAGGAGATCTCTATGTTGACTGTGTACCTGATGAATACGGAATTATTTCTGATGTTGATGATACGATTTTAATTTCTCGAGCATCTAATATTGTTGCAACGGTGTGGACCCTGATAACGGGAAGCGCCCAGACACGTCATTTGTTCCCTCGTACAGCAGAGTTGTTTAATAGATTGCAAAAAGGCTCATCTGGTTCTTCAAATAATCCTTTCTTTTATATATCAAGCAGTCACTGGCAACTATATGATTTTCTTTTTGAGCTATTTACTATTCACAATTTACCGAAAGGAGTATTTCTGCTTAAACGAGTGAGAAGCCTCTGGGGTGCATTTCTCCATAGAAAAGATCATGAGCACAAATATCTATCTATATGTAGAGTCCTCGACTCCACGGGCAATCTTCCTGTAGTATTATTTGGCGATACTGCACAAATGGATGCAGCGCTGTATGTTCGTATTGTAAAAAATTATCCTTCGCGTATACGTGGTGTGTATCTGAGGGACGTAGTTGAAAAATATTCAAAACCTGTGCGCCAAGCATTGGATAAGGTAGATACTATTGGTATACCGTTTATTATTGCTTCAACTACAGCTGGAATTATCACACACGCAGAGAAAACTGGACTTATTCAGCCTGTTTCAAACGAGAACGAATAACCCTAATATCTTGAGATATTTGATCTTGTAGCTCTTCAGTAGTATCAAAATCGTGCCATTCTCGGACTTTTTCAACTAAGCATATGGTAATAGCAGTTTCGTATATATCTTCTTCCCAGTCTAAAATATGTGCTTCAATACGCACTCCGTCATTAAAAGGTCGTGCCACAACTGCTGTTGGTAATTGTATGTCTGTACCATGGAGGTTAGTATGCCCAGCATAAATACCCGTAGCTATATCATGCGAGTCAGTATCGAGGTTTGCGGTAGGGTAGCCTATTCGACGACCTTCACCAGCACCGTGTACTACAGTTCCTTGTATACATTTCATAATAGATACAGTGTAGCATACATAAGGTATGAGAAATTTTTCTTGCCGTATGCTATGATACGTTTTATGGAGAGAAGTACTAAAAAGATACTCGTATTTGGCGTTTTCGACGGACTGCATGATGGGCACCGTGCTTTTTTACGCCAGGCGCAGAAATTAGGAGAATTGATCGTAGTCGTAGCTCAGGATGCTACTGTAGAGTCTATAAAGCATCGACGCCCAGAGTACTCATTAGGTCATCGCATTGCCGAGGTAAAAGACGCAGGGTATGCAGATATTATCGTAGCAGGGGATTTAATACAACATAGCTGGAATGCAATCAAGCGATATGAACCAGATATTGTTGCCATTGGGTATGATCAAAAAGATTTACGTGATGCATTAATGGTACACCACGATGACTCATCTCATGAGTATGAAATCATTGAGCTTGATCCATATAATCCAGAATCACAACACTCCTCAATTATTAGGAAAAAGAAAGAAGAAACTGATAAAGGTCAACATGCACAGTTATTTGAACAGCGCATGAAACAAAAACGTAAGCGATTCGATAAAGGTGAATACGTGGCAGATTTTGTGTACGGGGCTAATGATGGAATTATCACTACGTTTGCTGTGGTGACGGGTGCCGTAGGAGCGTCACTTTCGCCAGGAATTGTAGTGATATTAGGTATTGCTAACTTGCTGGCTGATGGATTCTCTATGGGTGCGTCTGCTTTTCTATCTATGATGTCAGAACGTAATTTCCATAAGACACTCAAAGATGAACAGCAACATGATACGGAAAATAACCCAGATATCGCAAAAGAAGAGGTACGGCACGTTCTACGTCAGTGGGATGCACCAACAGGTGTGATTGAACCGATGACACTGTCAATCACTCGTAGTAAACGTCGTTGGATAGACTTTGTATTGCGTGAAGAATACGGCATTACTCCAGAAGATACGAGCAATCCAGGTCGACATAGCTTGGCAACATTTGTAGCTTTTGTTATTGCTGGTACGCTACCTATCGTACCGTATATTTTTGGTATTGCAGCACATCGTCAGTTCTTGGTATCAATTATTGCTACAGCATGTGCACTATTTATTGCTGGAGCCGCACAGTCCTTGTTGACGACCAAAAAATGGTGGTGGAAGACAGGTCTGCAGATGCTCGTAGTCGGTGGAGTAGCAGCAGGTATTTCATACGGACTTGGTTTCTTGGTGAGAAGCGTGTTTGGGGTAGTGGTGTAGAAGAAGAGCCTGTTTTACATAGTGGATAGCACATTCAAACATGGAATTTGACACAAAATATTAAATATTGCATAGTATTGACATATATTGACAATATGCTATAATGGACTCAGTCCTGAGAAATCAGGCCTTTTTTATTGAAGTATATTTTGTGCTGATATCCAGCAAAATATACGCAGAATTGGATATCTATTATGTCTATACAAACAAACAAAGCATTTATGCGACCCGCTATCCTTGCGCTTGGTACCATGCTTACCCTTATAATCGGAGGAGTAGGTATAACCACGCAAGCCTTAGCACCAGAAAGTAATGTTATTACTCGTATGCAGCATACTGATACCGAACAGGTTGATGTTATTGATGAAACTGGTATCGTTGATGGGCTTACCCAGAAACAACGTATTGCCAAAGTTCGTGAATATTTTGCATCATACGACATGCCTGCAGCTAATCATGCTGAAGCATTTGTAACCTATGCTGATACATACGACATTGATTGGACTCTTGTTCCAGCTATCGCATTCCTAGAATCAACGGGCTTCAAGAATTCATGTACAACTGCATCATATAGTGGACTAGGATGGGGATCATGTAAGATTAACTTCTCAAGCTATGATGAATCAATCCGTATTGTGTCTATGAACCTGGGTGGTCACAACCCAAATACTGAACATTATTATGAAGGCAAAACACCGAAAGAAATTCTTCATTCATATAATCCAAAATATGTACAAGGAATTTCAACGAACTATCACGGAAATGCATTAGCGATTATGGATGAAATTAAAGTACATCCAGCATCAGCTACACAACTTGCGTATTCTAAATAGTAATTCATAAAAAAACCGCTTTGGCGGTTTTTTTGTTATACTATGTCCATATATATTTATGGATACTTCGTATAAAAAATTAATAAAAAAAGGCTGGGTATCAGACAATCTATTACTTGTTGATAAACCAGAAGGTATTACATCGTTCGATATTATTCGACGATTGCGGAAGATTCTTAATATTAAAAAAATGGGACATGCGGGAACATTAGACCCGATGGCAACAGGACTAATGATTATTGGTATAGAGAAACCTGGCACAAAACAATTAGCAACCCTACTTAAGAAATCAAAAGTATACCGCGCTGAGATTCTACTTGGTCGTTCTACTGATACAGGTGACCGAGAGGGAAACATAATAGAAGAGAAACAGGTTGATGATGTAGTCGAGCGCGATGTAGAAGATGCTATTGCAAAAATTGTAGGTACGCATACATATGCTGTGCCCTTGTATTCCGCAATAAAAGTAGATGGCAAACCGCTGTATTGGTATGCGCATAATGACACAGAGCCGCCGCGTATCCCTGAAAAGGACATGACCGTGCATGCTGCTAGTATGCTTGATTACTATGATCGTAATGATGGTACGGCAATGATTACGGTGCGTTTTGATGTTGGAAGCGGTGCTTATATTCGTACATTAGCTGAGAAAATAGGTCAGACGTTAGGGTATCCTGCATCGCTTCACTCGCTACGGCGGACTAGTATTGATGAATGGTCAGTTGAAGATGCAGTTAGTTTGGATGAGGTAGAGAAGGTTATATAAATGCTGTTGTCATTCTCGCTCGCCTGCCAGAAAAGGCTGGGGTCATGGTACGCTAGATCATTGTCATCCTCGGACTCCGACCTGTCTGCGTGCGTTGCCCGCACAGGCAGGCAAAAACGGAATGGAAAAAGGGCGCCGCTTATACCTCACATGAGTGATGGCTTTCATACGCACTCACTATTTTTTGTAACTCCTCCGAGTGGTCGTCACACAGACAAAAAATTCATAGCATCTCTGCTATGAATATTCGCTTATATGAATCATTACCCTCATAGTCGGTATGGGCGGGAAACGCAGCTAGCGCTGCGTTGTTTTATACTTCTTAATTCTTACCCTAAACCCAAAACCCAACATATGTTATAATATAGGTATTAATACTTATAATGAAATGCCATAAGGGCAGGGAGTTATATGTTTAAAATATGAATAATAATATAAAGGCTACCAACATTGAATTGACTGACGCTATTCGTGATTATCTGACAGAGAAATTGCAGGCACTTGATAAATATATAGACTTAAAGGGAACACAAGTTTTCATTTATACAGAGCTTGAAAAAACACGCCCAGATCAACATAACGGTGATGATTTGTATCGTGCTGAAATAACCGTAGATAATGCAGGAGATATTCATTATGCAGATACAGCAACACATGATTTGTACGCAGCAATTGATTTATTACAAGATGAGATTACACGCAAAATACGTCGATCTCAAAATAAAAAACGTGACCTTTTTCGTCGAGGAATGGGTAAGATTAAAAAACTAATGCGTTTCGGTAAATAACATGACTAAAACAACAATTATCCAAATGAGCAGTGTGGCAATATTAATAGGTATAATCATTGCGATTATTCTTATTTCTCCAAACAAAACAACACAACCAGATGAACAGCCATATGAGCAGTCGAATGTCGCCGTGGCGCTGGATGATACACAAGCAGAAACATCAGAGCCTATGGCGGGAACACCGTCTCCATCAAATGAAACTATTAATGATAATACACAACAAACTATGGAACAAAAACAATCACAACAAGCAATCATTACAACGAACAAGGGCGTTATCACACTTGACCTGTATAGCGAGCTGGCTCCGAAAACAGTTGAGAATTTTAAAACACTCGCCAGCGAAGGATTTTACGACGGAACACGATTTCACCGTATTATTGAGGGATTTATGATTCAAGGAGGAGACCCATTATCAAAAGATACTGATGCAAAAAACGCGTGGGGTACCGGAGGACCTGATTACCGATTCGAAGATGAAATTCACGAGCAGAATATAAACTCTGTTGGGACTATAGCTATGGCTAATGCTGGACCTCATACTAATGGGTCTCAATTCTTCATCAACGTTGCTGATAACAATTTCTTAGATACAAAACACACGGTATTTGGAGAAGTAGTTGACGATATGGATGTCATTCGGTCTATTGAGGCTGTGGATACTGACGAGCGTGACCGGCCCGTCGAAGATGTTATAATAGAGAGTATACAAGTAACTAATCAATAATTGCATTATGTCAAAAATAGTTATCACACCAGAAATGTTAGAAGCGGCTCGTCGAAAGCGCGAGCAAGATACACAGCTTGAGCAAAGCTTGGATATTCAAGATCCTGGGCAACAAAACATTTGTATTGGGTGTGAATAATCTATTCTCCTAATAAAAAAACCGCGAGAGCGGTTTTTTTATATTGAACTTTTCAGCTTTAATATATCCTCCTCTGTTTTTTTAAGAATACGTTCTTTAAATGATCGGAATTTCATAAGATACTCTGACTCTGTTATATCTCCTGAGTCTAATGCTTCATCGAGCTTCTTTTGAACTTCGGATATAGAGGACCTTGCTTTAGATGTTATTGTATCGACAGCTAAATGGGTCTCCTCAATTTTGGGTCTAATAGCTAAAATTACATCAGCATATTCATCAATAATTTTTTTTAATTCATTGTCGACATTATTCATATAGAAATTAGATTATATTGCTAAAAGCTTTCGAATACCTATCTTCGATAATTTACCACTTAGGTGTAGGCTATTTGCTGAGAGTTTTCCTGTTGAGTGAAAAATTCCATCCTTTTTGAAGAATAGTTTAAAAGAATCAGACATATAGCTACCAGCTGTGTATTTTTTACTATACAGGGTCTTGAGAGCATTGCCGAGAAGCTCAGTAGGTGCCTTAATAAAGGAAAGAGTCAGGACTCTTTTTGCATTAATATTAAAATCATCTAGAATTTCATTAAGTTCACGAATTTCCTCTCTCATAGCATCTTGAAAGTCTGGGCTTGTCTCACGTAGTTGGCGTTCGCGTTTAAAATCTTCGAAGAATTGCATACCATATAGTATATCACAAAGTTATGCTTGTTTACTATACGGTTGCTCCTTTTTACCCTCGGGAATTATTTTTTCAATAATAAATTTTCCATACCCCAGGGCACCTTTTCTGGCTTCGCCATTCACCTTGTTATCAAATCGTGCTTGAGTTATTTTGACACGTTTACCATTTTCATCAAAATAGAATATTCCGGGCCATCCATAATATGCGCGGTACTTTCTCCATTTCTCCTCATCCGAATCGGTTAATTGTATTTCACCATCAGATTTTTTAATAAGACCACAAGTAGTAACTTCGTCTGTATTCTGTGGTTGCGACGTAATCTCATCATTAATATATTTTGGAAGTGTATCAACCAACAATTGTGCACCAATGGTATTTAATCGGTTACGTAATTCAGGTGTTGTCTCACTATCATTAATTACCACTTCTTCTGTGGCAAGAACGTCTCCAGCATCCAATTCATATACCATGCGTTGAACGCATACCCCTGTTTTTTCATCACCTGCCAATAGCGCCGCCTCCACTGGACTTGCTCCGCGCCATCGAGGAAGTAGGGAATAGTGAATATTTAACGTATCGTATTTAGGGGTCGTTATTACTGATCGAGGAATTATTTTTCCATATGCTACAACCAATGAGATATCTATATTGTGATCCTCAAAAACCTCTTCGAAACCTCTCAATTTTTCAGGTTGCACGACTGGAATACTATGTTCCGTACCCCATGTTTTTACTGGTGGTTCGGTCAATATTTGTTTCCGTCCAACAGAGCGGTCGGGTGCAGTAACAATTAACACAGGTGTATATCCTGCGCTAGATAATGCTTCGAGTATAGGTATGCATAATTGTGGTGTGCCGAAAAATGCAATTCTCATAGTCAGTTTGATGAATTATTATTACGATTAATATCCTCAACATCCGCCTCATGAACATCTTTTGCATGGTCATCAAATAAAATACTATCTAAATGATCAATCTCATGTTGAAATATTTGTGCAAGCAATCCAGACCCACCTAACGTAAATTGCTCTCCATGTTCATTATATGCAGATACTGTTGCTTGTTTATGTCGATATGTTTTTCCATAGAGTCCTCTAACGGACAAACAGCCCTCGTCCATCCATTCTTTTTTCTTTGACGATTTAATAATAGTAGGGTTTATGTATACCAGTGGCTGATCCGTGTACTTCTTGAATGCCTTTGGTGATATAACAAAAATACGTTTTGAAAGAGCTATTTGAGGCGCAGCCAAAGCTACACCATCAGATTGCGTAGAGAGGGCTTCTTGCATCGAAAGTATATCTTCCTGAATCTCATCAGAGGTAATAGATTCAATAGGGACTTCTGCGGCTTGTGTGCGCAAAACATCATTACCTTTTTGTACGATAGGTCGAGCCATAGAATTATTTCAATTTCTTGATGTATGCACACAAGTCTTCAACCTTTACGCTTTTCTGTGAGCGGGTTTTCATGTTGCGAACTATGGCGGTTCCTTCCAGTGCTTCTTTTTGTCCGAATATAACAACGTAGGGAAGTCCGAGTTTTTCTGCTTGTGCTAATTGACTACCAATATTTTGTTTTGAAATTGCTTGTTCTACAGGGATACGAGCTTTGCGTAACATTTCCAGAACGTTCAAGCTTTTCAGTCGTGCATCAAATCCTAATTGAATAAAGTATATTTTTGGTTTACGTACATTACGCGGTGTTAAGCCTTTCCACCATGATGATTCAATAATACGCTCAACGCCGATACCTACACCAACACCGGGGATATCTTTTTTATGTCCCATGGCTTTGGCTAGATAGTCATATCGTCCACCGCCCGTAATGGTAAGCATTTTTGTATCACCGTCAGGTGTCTCTACTTCTTCCATAATTTCAAATACGGTGTGCGCGTAATAATCCATGCCACGCACGAGAGATTTGTTAATACGATAAGGAATTTCACATTCATCTAAATATTCCAATACACGTTTAAAATGTTTCTTAGCGTCATTTGTTAGGTGGCTAATAGCATCGGGTGCATCCTCATTCACCGCAATAGTTTTAGCTTCTTTCGAATCTAAAATGCGCAATGGGTTATCTGTTATTCGGTCACGATCCATAGCTGCTAGGTCATTAATGTGTTTTCGATAGTAAGCCTTTAGAGTCTTCTCGTATTCTTTACGAGACTCTTTATCACCAATGCTGTTAATATCAACAATTAAATTTTTAGCACCTGCCTCGTGAAGAAGCGTCATTGTAGTTTTAATAATCAACGCATCGGCAATAGGGCGGTCATTACCAATAATTTCAAGTCCGAATTGATAGTGTTGACGATAGCGACCCTTTTGGGGTTTATCGTGGCGCACCATTGGGCTCATATAATAGAGCATTACTGGTTGAGGCTTTGCGCGCATACCGTGTTCAATGTAGGCACGCATAACAGCAGCTGTTCCCTCAGGTCGTAGGGCAAGTTTGTCGCCTCCTTTGGTACTAAGTGTATACATTTCTTTATTCACTATATCGGAACCGTCTCCTGATGTTTTCGCAAATATCTCTTCGTGTTCAACAATAGGAGTTTCGATAGGTTCAAATCCGTAATACATGGCAATCTCCTGAGCTTTTTCAAAGAAACCTTGCATGTGGTAATACGTCTCACCCATAATATCACGCATACCTCGAGGTGCTTGTAAAATATCTTTTGTACTTTTTTGTTTTGATTTTTTTGCTGCAGCCATATTATTCGTTTTCAGCTAGTTTATAATCTCCAGGTAGAATACCGATTTCACGCGTAGGAAGCAAGCGAATTGCTGGTCGCCCTACAATATTTTCAGCAGGTAATGGTCCCCATGATCGAGAATCAGAGCTTGCATTTCTATTGTCACCTAATACAAAATATTCGTCTTCATCCAAACTTACATCGAAATTAGTTGTAGGTGCATCTCCTATATAGGGTTCTATCCAGCTGACTCCATCGGGGTTTGCTTCATTATATACAGTGATCGTATCATTATCGAAAGAGATGCGTTCTCCAGGTAGTCCAACAATGCGTTTTATATAAAATGTGCTTGTATTTGTAGGTGGACGAAGAATAATCACGTCTCCACGTTGCGGGTCGTGAAATCGGTATGAAATTTCATCTACGATTAAATAGTCCCCATTTTCAAAAGTTGGATGCATGGACGCACCAGAAACAACAAATGGCTGAGCTACAAATAGACGAATCGGTATTACGATGATCAGTGCAATGAGCGTAAATTTAAGGAGCTCCCAAAAATCACTTTTGGTGCTTTCTTTCTCTTTTTCTATTCTCTCGTCAGGTGTATGTTGTTCATCATTCATAACGTCATTATAGAGGAAAGGGGGAGGGAGTGCAATTGCAAGATAATTTAGGTAAATAAAATCGCAGTGCCTATTTTGGCACTGCGCAACTTAGACTACTTGTCTCGGTTATTTATCTATAACGATATTACATTATAAGACTTCAATTCAGGTGTCATTTCATTAAAAGAAATAATCGAAATAAGTTCTTTCTGGTTAGGTTTAATTTCTTTAAAAGCATTATTGACTTTATAGTAACCTAACACACCTGTCTTTTCTCTTCCTGATTTGTACCATCCGCTTATTGCAAATCCGGATGCATGGATTAGTCTATGCAAAAAATCATTGCTAACTACAACTGGTTGATCGTCTACCAGAATCTGATAGATAAAATGTCTCTCATAGAAAGCCATTTGTTCTACCTCTGCCAGTGTAAGTTCTTCTTCGCCTTGCTCTAGAATTTCACCCAAGTTTTGGTCAAAGGTGACAATAAACTTCACTTTTCGATTGTTTAATTCAAATGTTCCAGAATACTTTTCTCCGAACTTTTCTTGCTTTAAAATTACTTCCGCTGTGTACATAAATTTATTCACACAAAAATACCCCGCCTCGTAAGAGCGGGGATGGAGTGAGTTCCTGTATCTTGTTCGCTCCATCATGCTAAGATGATGGTATGAACAAGCCACAGAAATATCAAAGAGACAATCATTGCGTATACCTCTGTGATTACCACATAGTCCTTCCGACCAAATACCGACATACCGTGATCACCACAGAACTCTGGAGTTACCTCTATGGGAAACTCCTTGAAATCACCACCTACTATCCTAAGCTCTACCTCAAAGAGGCGAATCATGACAAAGACCATATACACCTCCTCATATCCATTCCACCACAAATGTCTATTGGCTCAGTAATTCGCCTCGTTAAAACCAACACAGCAAGACAAATCAAATCAAAGTTTCCCATACTTAAAAAACACTACTGCGGTACTGACAGTCTTTGATCGGAAGGCTACTTTGTTTCAACAGTTGGTGTTACCACAGAGACTATCAAGCGTTATATTGCAAACCAAGGCGAACTAGATACAGGTCAAACAGCAACGCTGTTTGACTAAAAGCAACCAGAGGTTGCGTGAATACCCCGAGCGTGAGCTCGTGGGTTTTTTATTTTCCTTCTCGTCCAGCGAGCTGTTATGCATTCTTTAAGCGAAGTGGTGGAGATGGGGGTTATCGCTGAGAGGCGAGGAAGCTCTTGCACTCATAAAGCAGTTACCTAATACAGAAGTTGATTATTTCATATATGATAGAAGAAATTTCGATTCGCACTCCCTTGTTAATGGCGATTGGATATTGGTACCTAATCGAGGTTATGTGATTATGGTGGTAAGGGTTACCAGAATACTGCACTTTTTGATTTCTTACAAAAAAATAAGAATCATCTGGAGAAAGTCTTAGTAAAAAACCACTAGTGAAAAATTAGTGGTTTTTGTTTTATTAGAGTCACGAGTTATGTGTTAAACCTATAGAGCAAATATAAAAGCTCTTAATTCAAACGAGAGCTTTTACAATTAATTTGACATACTTAGTTTAGGGGGGGGGCAAATAAAAAAAGGCCAACTGACATAGTCGGCCTTCATAACATTAAGAATTAATCAATAGCTACTCTAATTCTTCGCAAGTATTAGCATCTGTATCAATTACTACGCCTTCTGCATAGCTAGCGCTGTTCGATCGGAATCCTAAAACTCTTGGAAAATCTCTTACGTACTCAAGATGAGATACGATGATTAGATATTCTCCTCCAAAGGATTCAATTTCTTGCTTTAACCAGTTAAAGTCATGAGGGTGATCCACGTCACTCCAAAGATCATCTTTCACAGTAATTTCTGCAAGTTGAAGCTCCGGTTTCATTTGTTGAGCAGTCTCGTGCGCTCTGTTTGCTGATGAGGACCAAATCTGGATTGGACATTTAGCAGAATCCGAAATGATTGAGTTAATTAATTCACCTAACTCTTTAGCTTGGTTTTTTCCATAATCTGAAAGTGAAGGGTCAGGCCCGCCACCGTCATACTCTGCATGTCGTACTAAAAATATTTTAGCCATGATTGTTGATTTTTGTGCAAGGTTTCTGACAACCAGTGCATTGAAAAGAGAGACAGAGGTCAGATGTCGTTTGAAGAGTTTATATCATATCAAAATCTATATGTCAATTCTGTGGAGATGGGGGGTCGGTCAGGATTCACTATTTTTATACTCACTGCGTTCATTAAAGATATATGCTCACGACCCTGCCTCGGTCATCAATTTTCTAAGAAAATTGGCTTCGCGACCTCCGGCTTTCGATATCCTCCCCATCTCTCACTTGCACAAAACAAAAAAGACCTCTCGGTCCTTTTTGCGTGCTCGTGGAGATGGGGGGAATCGAACCCCCGTGCAAGTGAGCACTGTAACCACTTCTACGTGTGTAGTTTATTTTTTATCTGTGCAAACAGATTTAAACGATATATCTCATGAATAAACAAAACAATATAACGTCGATTTCGATTTATTTAGACTAGTGTTTCGAAAAGCGACACTGGTCGATCTCGTTGGTATGGCGCTTGGGTGTTCCTACGAGCCCAGAACATCAAACGGCATTCGGATATATTTACGCGAATGCTGGTGCAAGCATACCGTTAAAGTATGGACTTGCGATTTTCTTTGCTTTTGCACGTAAAGAAAGGTGCAGCCTATTTACGAGTTACTGCAGCTCGACACGCATAATCACAATGGGGTTCACTTGTCGATGCCGTGCATCCCCCTGGAATATTCATACAGTGATAAATACTCGAGGTGGTGTACGATATCGTTGTCATTCTCGGACGGAGCGGAGCGTAGATCCGGGAATCTAGTATGCATTCTCTGGATAGTCGGGTCAAGTCCGAGTATGACAGTTGTATATGATGACGAATGACTAGCGGACTTCTTTCATGATACGTCGCATATCGCGATCAGCATCACGTTTTTTAATTGTTTCGCGCTTGTCGTGCTTCTTCTTACCACGAACAAGAGCAATCTGAAGTTTAATAGTATTGCCCTTATTATACATTGAAATAGGTATTATTGTCAAACCTTGTTCATTTAGTGTGGCATGAAGCTTTACAATTTCATGTTTATGCAATAACAGCTTGCGCCTGCGGTAGGGGTCAAAACTATCAGGAGTATTTGCTGGTTGATAGGCAGGAATATGAGCCTTTATGAGAAAAACCTCATCTCCGTCAGTAGTTATATAGGCTTCTTTGAGTGATCCGTGATTTTTTTTGATAGATTTAACCTCATACCCGTGCAACACAATACCTGCCTCATAGCGATCGAGGATTTCATAATTAAATGTTGCGTGCTTGTTTTTTAGATAGGTCGTCATAGGGTGAGTATAGCATGTCACAAGATATTGGAAATAGTTTGACATAACCAATATAGGTATGTGTTCCATGATTTCTAATAGAGTATATATTGAATACTCGCCTCCTTCGTCGGCACCTCCCCTATATAGGGGAGGATAACGATGCGGCGCTCGCGCCGCATCGTCCTTTTAGCATATGGCTTTTGACTTTCGGCCTATAATCCATTTGCCAAAACAAACTATGTCGTTATAATAGGTGCATGTTCAATTTACCTGATTTTAATTCGAAAAAAGAGAAAAAAGATATGAATACAGAAGAGAAGAAGTCACCAAAGAAAAAGGGTCCTAAAAAACCTAATAATTTTTGGCAAAATTTATTATCGGTCGTGATGATACTTGTAGCCCTTTCGATTGCGTACTCGTTGTTATTTGAGGATGGATTGTTTGATAAGGTGGAGGAAGCATCCTTATCAGAAGTTGCTCAGTATATCCAAGATGAAGCATTAGAGAGTGTTACGGTACGTGGTGACAAATTGGAGCTTGTTCTTGCTGATGGAGAGACTGAGCTTGAATCTAAAAAAGAAGCAGAAGCATCATTTTCTGAAACTATGACCAATTATGGTGTCACGCAGGAGCAATTGCGCTCTGTATCTATTGATATAAAAAATGAAAGTGGTTTTGGTTATTGGATAATGAATTTACTGCCTATTGCGCTCCCCATATTGTTTATACTTCTATTTTTCTGGTTTATCTCAGGGCAAATGAAGGGTTCAGGAATGAAGGCATTCAGTTTCGGTCAATCAAAAGCACGCATGACCGATCCAGAGAAACAAAAAATAACCTTTGATCATGTTGCTGGAAATGAGCAAGCCAAAGAAGAATTACGTGAAGTTGTTGATTTTCTGAAGCATCCTAAAAAATTCCTTGATATTGGGGCAGAAATTCCCAAAGGTGTATTATTGATGGGAAGCCCAGGTACAGGTAAAACATTGCTTGCACGAGCGGTTGCAGGTGAGGCAAAGGTGCCGTTCTTTCATCTTTCAGGTTCAGAATTTGTCGAGATGTTTGTAGGTGTTGGTGCTAGTCGTGTACGTGATTTGTTTGAAATGGCAAAGAAAAGCTCTCCTGCAATTATATTTATTGATGAGATTGATGCCGTTGGACGTAGTCGTGGTGTTGGAGTAGGTGGTGGAAATGATGAACGTGAACAAACATTGAATCAAATCTTGGTAGAAATGGATGGTTTTGATCCGAATGAAAAATTGATTGTTATGGCAGCAACAAACCGCGGTGACGTGTTGGACCCTGCGCTATTGCGACCCGGACGATTTGATCGACGTGTTATGTTGGACATGCCAGATCGCAAAGACCGTCATGCTATTCTAAAAATTCATGCAAAGAAAAAACCTCTGCATGACGATGTTGATTTATCAGTTGCCGCAGAGCGAACCCCAGGGTTCTCTGGGGCAGACTTGCAATCATTGATGAATGAGGCAGCAATTCTAGCTGCCCGCGAAGAGCGTAAGGTAATTAGCCAATGGGATGTAATTCGGTCAATTGAAAAAGTCATGATAGGTCCAGAGCGTAAAAGTCACTTACATACCGAAACAGAGCGAAAGATTGTTGCATATCACGAAGCAGGGCACGCTATAGTGGCTTCTGTGCTACCTAATGCTGATCCTGTACACAAAGTATCCATTGTCGCACGCGGTCGCGCAGGAGGCTATACATTGAAGCTACCTCTGGAAGAGCGCAAGCTAACTAATCGTGCTCAATATCGTGATGACATTGCAATGAGCATGGGAGGATACGCAGCAGAGAAACTTATCTTTGATGATGTTACGACAGGTCCGTCTAACGACCTCCAGGTGTCTACAAAATTGGCACGCAATATGGTAACGCGATGGGGTATGAGTGATGAGATTGGACCTATCGCTCTGGAAAGCGACAGTAGTGAAACTATGTTTGGACAAGGCACGGATCGTCGTGAACATAGCGAACGTATTGAAGCACTCATCGATGATGAAGTGTCACGCATTATGCGCGAGGGGATGGAGACTGCAAGGAAAACGTTAAATGAACACAAAGATGCACTCGTCGCGGTTGCTGATGCATTACTCGACCAAGAAACGCTCGAACAAGATGACTACGACACTATTATTAAAAAATACGGTATTACGCCAAAGAAGAAAGAAGAGAGTAAAAAGAAAAAGTCTTAATTTAGCAAACAAAAAAACACCGTTAGGTGTTTTTTTGTTTGCATAATTCTCTAAATTAATAGAAGATGTGCGCCCACTTGGACTTGAACCAAGGACCACAGAGGTATAAGCTCTGCGCTCTACCAACTGAGCTATAGGCGCGACACCCTAGATTGTATAGTATTTATAAAATAATTCAAATTTATATAGATAATGCTATACTATTAAGTATATGAATATGGAAAAGATTAATCCGCACGAAGATCAGGTATCATTATCCGAAGAGGATAAGGACCTCGTAGAATCTGAATTTGAACGCAGAGGTAAATTTCTCGGTAATAATCCAAAAAGCCAGGATCGCTATGAAGAATTTCTCTCGGATAAATCGGGGCATGTAATCGATTTATACACCAAGGAGCTCGCAAAAGAACAGGCTATAAATATTGATACATTACCTCTCGAGGAGCAAAAAATGCATGCTCGAAATATAACAATGTTTAAAAATAAGATTAGGCTTCTAGAGCAATATAAAAATGAAGAAGACAGTAGCGATGACGTAGAGAGTGCGTCACCTCAAGAGAATCTAGATCATTCAGCTGAGGAAATAAAACGAACTGAGAGTAGCCCACAAGAAAATGGTCAAAAAATATATCACGAGCTAATGAGTAAAAAAAAGAAACTGATGGAAACAAAGGCTGGTATTGCAAAAATCTATGAAGAGTTAGGCGTTGACCCTAGTGACGAGTCATATCCAAGTGTGCGTGATCTTGATGAAGAAATAAGCATGCTCAAGCAAAAACAAAAAAATGCAGATTTTATGAAAAAGAAACAGGTAGTTGAAAGCCTAGAAGAGAGCGATATAGAATCTAGAAAAAAACGCAAACGAGAATCTGATGAACAAGAAAATAATATAGAGCAATTAAACGAAGTACGAAATATTGAAAATGATTTTGAAGAAGTAGCTATTACGGGTCGGCGTGTAATTGATGCGATTCGGCAAAGAAGAGAGCAAAGATTAATGCATCTTTTTCATGAAGATGTAATTCCAAGCTTAGCGTCATCATTAAAAAAAATGGAGAGTGTGAGGGTTGATAAAAATTTTTCTAATTTGAGCGAATACAAGAACAATCTAGATAGTATCGCTCAGCTATTCAATAGTGTAGGGGTGCGAAGTCAAATGGTGGCTGAAGATTCAGAGAGCCTTAACCATCTGAATCATAGTTTTGGAAGGTTTACCGAAATACTTGAAGAACAAACTCATCGTTTTGGAAGACGGTTCAATGATGAGTCTTTTAGTGAAGAGGAGAGAAAAGAATTTGAAGATGTGTATGCATCTATGAATAATCTAGCAAATAAAATGGATGATGTAACAAGCTACATGAGGCGGCGTCTCTCAGTTATGGATTCTATGTGATAAGATATAATGATAGGGTAGGAATTTATGAGTCTTAATACATAGGATACAATATGACTAATTTTTGGAATGACTTTAAAAAATTTGCCGTAAAGGGTAATGCCGTTGACTTAGCTATCGGTGTTATTATAGGTGCTGCTTTTGGTGCTATTGTCACATCAATAGTTGATACAATTATAACACCATTATTAAGCCTAATTGTGCCTAATAGTTCATTCGAGGAATTAACTGTAGAGGTTGGTACAGCAGTGTTTGAGTACGGACGTCTAATCGCAGCTATTATTGATTTCTTCATTATAGCTATGGTGTTGTTTTTTATTGTGCGTTTTATTTTGAAACTACGTAAAAAAGAAGACGAGACTCAACCGGCAAAATCACCAGAAGATCCAGCTGATATCAAATTATTGAAAGAGATTCGGGACGAATTAAAGAAGAATTAGGTTGCTTGTTCCGCGAGCTTCAGCTGTCATCCTCGGGCACCGACCTGTCTGCGTGCGTTGCCCGCACAGGCAGGCCCGAGGATCTATATCATCTATATACATACATTAAATTGTCTCGTTTTTTGCAATACTTTTTTAGAGAGGTAAAAAAGTATGAACTATATTTGATGCATAAAATGGTTCACATTTGTTTATTCAAAATGAACATCGTTTCCATGAACAAGCTTATCTTGTAGTGCCAGATGTTTATCTAATGTTGGATCAACTTTAATAATATTTTTTGCTTCACTACGTGCCGCCTCTACCATACGTGGATTTTTAATTGCTTCCATACCCAAATCAGAGATACCCCATTGTTTATTTCCAGCTAAATCTCCAATCCCGCGCATCATCATATCCTTTTCAGCAAGCTCGAAGCCATTCGACGTTTCAGCGAGTGCGGTTAATCGCTCTGTTGTCACGTCAGATCCTTTGTGGGAATCACTCGTGAATAAATAACAATACGGCTGATGTGTTCCGCGTAATACGCGTCCACGCAATTGGTGTAACTGAGCTAATCCAAAACGTTCTGCGCCTTCGATAACGATTACCGTTGCATTTGGTACATTTACACCTACCTCGATTACTGATGTAGATACCAGTATATCAATCTTATGATTATGAAAATCTGTCATAACAGCTTCTTTTTCGGCAGGCTTCATTTTAGAGTGCATGATGGCGATACGAGCGTCAGGAAAAATATCTGTGCTTAATCGTTCAGCCTCTGATGTTACTGATTTTAATTGTAGCGTTATTTCTTTCTCTAGATCAGGTTCACCTGCCCGCCCTCCTGCGTTAGGGGTAGGCGGGTCAATACGAGGGCAGATAATATATGCTTGCCGCCCTGCGTCTAGTTGTTTTTGAATAGCTGTATAGGCATCATCACGTCTATCAGCACGAACAATTTCGGTAATAACATTCTTTCGCCCTACAGGCATTTCATCAATGACTGATAAATCTAGATCACCGTAAATGGTCATGGCTAATGTTCGTGGAATAGGTGTTGCGCTCATCGATAGATAGTGAGGAACGAGATCGTCTTTGCGCGCAAGATTTTTTCGTTGTTTTGTCCCAAATCTATGTTGCTCATCAATGATAACAAGTCCGAGATCTTTGAACTGCACTTTTTTTGAAATTAATGCATGGGTACCGACAACGATAGGAATTTCACCATTTGCAATCCATTTTAATAATTGTGTCTTTGATATTTTGGTCCAGTCGTCTTTGGCGCTTGCTACTTTGCTGGGGAATTTACGACATCCTGATCCAGTCATCAGAGCAATTTGCATGCCCGATCCACGGAAGTATTCAATAAAGTTTTCAAATAATTGCGTCGCCAACACCTCGGTTGGTGCCATGTAAGCTACCTGTAGTGCGCCAAAATCTTGCTGTGTAATCTCACCGTCACGTTCAATGCGCGGGCGATTTTTTGTTACTGCATAGGCAATAGTAGCAGCAACAAATGTTTTACCTGAACCCACGTCTCCTTCGATTAATCGTGACATAGGGTGCCCTGATGACATGTCGCGCAATGCCTCATTTATAGTACGTGACTGCGCCTCAGTCGGCGTAAAGGGGAATCGGTCAACAAATGTGTTTATGGTGTCAGTATCAATTGATAGAGTAAACGAATGGTGTTGTTGATAGTCGTGGCGACTTTTTTGCTGAGCAAGTTGAATAAAAAATATTTCTTCAAATGAAAATCGTTTTCGCGCAGCATCCGCATGATCTTTTTTGCGTGGATTATGTATCCAGATAAACGCCGTACGAATATCTGGTAGATTATAGGTTGTGCGTACCGAATCTGGAATACTATCGGCCAGCTCATCTAATATGCCAGCGTTGATAATTTTTCTTATACTATGTGTGATCCATCGTGAGGTAATACCGCGAGATTCACGATACACCGCATACCCAAATTCTGATGAGTTATCATCGCTTGAGAATAATGAGTCATGGCGATCAATAGGTAGATCTGGTGCACGTTCAATTTCTGGGTTGGTTAATACAAGAGCGTCTTTGTTTTCTGTAACCTTACCCGTCAGTTTAACAATTTCTCCATCTTTAAATTGTTTAGCGATAAATGCTTGATTAAACCAAATAATAGAAATACTTGTATTCTCAATATCCGTCAACACCCCTGATGCCATAGGTACTTTACTGCGAAATGCTTTTTTGGTTTGCAGGTTACTGATGGTGCCGTATATCGTGACGGTTTCATCTGCACTCGTATCTTTAATCAGTTTAACGGAACTCATATCGCTATAACGCACAGGAAAATGGTAGAGTAGGTCTCGTAACGTAGAAATACCAAGTCGTTTCAGTGCAGCGACCTGTGTTTTTTTAATATTTTTTAAAATCGTTACAGAGTCATCTAGATGCATAGAAGTATTGTAGCATGCATAGATTCCCGCCTGCCATCATTGGGCTTAGTCGTTAGCAGACAAGCGCGGGAATGACAGACTACTAAATAATATCTAGGTATGTCATCCTCGGGCACCGACCCGGGGATCCATATGTATGTTTAGTATAATAAAAAACCTCCGCGTGGAGGTTTTTGACTATGCTAGAATTCCTTTTATTTTATCTACAAGCTCATCGAGCGTAAAGTTTGCTTTGACAAGATAGTCATCTGCACCTAGCTCAGTTCCTTTTTGAATATCTTCTTCGTCACCTAGGTTTGAGAAAATAATTACATGTAAATTTTTCCATGTATCATGCTCGCGAATTTCTTTTAAGATGTCGAACCCGCTTACCTGTGGGAGCATTAAGTCCAAAATTAGTAATTGTGGCTGTGCATCATCCAATTTACTAATAATATCTGCACCATCAGCAGATGTTCCTACAGTAAAATTTTCTTTCTGTAGTTTTGTTACGACCAGACTTCGTAGAAAATCGTCATCTTCAATTATAAATACTTTTTGTTCATTCATGTTGTTATTGTATCGTTATGTGCGTTACTTGTCTACTGTTGACAAGGGGAGTGTGATAAAGAACGTTGTTCCCTCATTTTTTTTGCTCTCAAATCGGATTGAGCCATTGTGTTTTTCAACGATATTTTTTGCAGTAAACAGGCCTAGTCCAGTACCTTCTTTTTTGATTTCTTTTACATTATCAGCACGGAAAAATTTTGAGAAAATATACTCCTGAGCATCATCTGGAATACCTAATCCCGTATCAGCAAGAGATATGCTTATAGAATCATCATGTACCGTGAAGTTAACCGTGATAGTATCACCATCCTCACTATACTTTACGGCGTTTTCCAATAAGTTTTGGAATACAATTGAAATCTTTTCAGGGTCAACTGTGACCAATGGCAGAGGTTCATCTGGGTGATTGATTTTAATATCGATAGATTTTGAACGTGCGCTTTCCAGAAATTCAGGAATAATATTACTAATGATTTTTTGCATGTCGCTGGGTTGTGTATTGTATTGAAAATCCCATGATTCATTTTGGTTGGCAATAATGATTTCCTGGAGTAACTTAAGCATGCGCTCATTGCTTTCGGAGCCTTTCTCGATAATGGTCCGTTGTTCGTCCGTAAATGAACCAAGATCACCGTCTAAGAGCATTTTGAATGTCCATTTAATTCCTGACAAGGGTGTGCGTAACTGGTGCGTCACCATAGAAAGGAATTCTGACTTTGCTTTATTCTCAGCGCGACAGTGTTCTAGTTCAGCTTCGAGCTCTGTTATTTTTTCTTGGTTGTTATCAGTCATAGTAGTAGTATATACAGAGACGGCATAAATGTCATCTACTGGTACTGGAAAACTGTGGGTGTATGTGATAAGGTAGGAATGTTTTCAATATGAATATAGTGCGGAGGAGTGCCAGAGCGGTCGAATGGGGCACCCTGCTAAGGTGTTAAGGCTTTACGGCCTTCGAGGGTTCGAATCCCTCCTCCTCCGCACTGTAGTTGTGTGAATAACGCGGTCGAATCCCTCACTCTCCGCATAACGAAAACACCCGAATGCTACGCACTCGAGTGTAATGTTTTAGTCGGTGTTTCTGGGACGAAGTTCGAACTCTGTATGAGCAAAATCCGCAGGATTTTGATTAACCTGCAACGTGCGGAGCGCGTAGTGGCTCTGAACCAAATCGTACGCTCCGATTGCGTGGTGAAGCGAATACTGCGCGCCTCGCGCTCCCTCTGGTCGCGAACCAAAACCATAAAATTTCCTTCCTTTCTGATTTAATTCGGCGGGGGGTGTGGGGGGAGCCGCTAAAAAAATGAAAGGAAATTTTATGGTTTTGTTTCCGCCGCTTCATAATACGATTATTCACACTTGTATTATAACTTAACATTGAGCCATAACACAAGACAATGCTATAATAAATCGTGTTGATAAATTTTCATAAAATATGAGCAAAACCACAGCCCAAAAGTTTGGCGAAACATGAAAAAGATTCGCCTTGAAAAAGACATGTCGCAAGGCGACATTTGCAGAACATTAGGGTTAGATCGTGCATATATCAGTAATGTTGAGAACGGCAAACAAAATCTTACAATCAGCACAATGGAAAAGGTCGCCAAGGTGTTGGGAGTGAGCGTCGATCAAATGCTAAAATAGTAATAACAAAGTAACATTATCCATATGAATCAAGACAACAAAAAACCAAGTCCGCAAGGACAAAATAAGGTCATCAATGTAAATGCTTCTCAAAACAAGCAGGTGCAAAGCTATGTCAAAACAAAGGTCGAGCAGGCAAAAAAAGAATTGGAAAAGATTGAGAACGATCTCACTGAGCTTGAACAAAACTAACTTTACATATTATGGAAAATTTTGAATTCAAAAAACATATTGAACAAGCTGATGATTCAGAAGTTTTGAAACAAACTCTTTTTGCCTTGCTCGATAAAATTGATTCGCTTGAACAGAGACTTTCTGGTGTTGGAGAAAAGGAAACAAGTGAGAATATCTCAACAACCATAGAGCAAAAGCGTGGGCGCCTTGAACAAATTCGCCACGGGTTAACAGAATTAAACGAGAGAATGCAGAAGCCATATGTCGTTTCGGCGGAACTTGAAGCTGTAAAAGAAGTGCTAGATGTGTTGTCAGAAGTAGGAGAATGTAATTCTGTAATTTTGGAGGGTGAACCAGGAACAGGTAAAACTCAATGGGCATATTCCGAGGTTGGTCAAGAATTGCAAGACGGCAATGACGTGTCGCTTGTTCATGTTCGCGTGAAAGATACAATGAGGGCGCAAGATTTGCTTTATAGCATCGATGATGTGCGTAGATTAAGCGACGCCCAAGCGCAGGCACAAGTCCCTGACGAAATACGACAAGAAGCAGCCGAATGGAAACAAAAAATATTAAGCGGTGAAGTTAATCCTTCAGAAGACGAGCAATATAAAGCTTTCAAGTCAAAGATGGGGGCCATTGTTGAGTTGGGAGAAACCGCGAAGGATTTGGATTATTTGAATTACGTTGACCTTGGTCCGCTTGGCGAGGCAATTTATCAATCTGGAAAGGGTCAAAAAGTATATCTTGTTATTGATGAGATAGAAAAAGGCCGCGAAGAATTAATGACAGGCATTTTGGATGAGATAGAAAACTTAACTTTTACTATCGGAGAAACAGGTACTGTGATCAAGGGAGACAAGAAAAATCTTCGCATTGTTATCACCACTAACACAGAAGACTCAGACAAAATCCCACCGTCTTTCCGTAGACGTAGCTTGTATCACTTCATCGATTATCCAGGTCGCGCTGATATGGCACAAATTGTCGAGCTAAACTTCCCTGGCATACAAAAAGATCTTCTTGATTATGCAATATCAGTTTTTTACCAGTATCAAGAAAATCAAGAGATTGAGAAGAAACCGTCAACTCCTGAGCTGTTGGCGTGGATTAGAGTATTGAGCAAAAACTTTGACGGCACTATTCCCAAAGATGTGCCACATAAAGAAATCTTGTTGAAATATCAAGAAGATCAAGAGCTTGATATTGGAAGAATAAATGTTGAAGCATACGAGGAAGTTGAGCAAGCAGAAAAAACGCTACCCCATTTCGTGGAGAGAGCATTTCGTGGAGATCAAATCTATCACATAGCTGATAGAATTAACGAACATGATAGACAAGACGAGTACTCTGAATTTTACGCAAAACTCCAAAATGAGGGCATTAATTTCATTACTCCAAAATTTGGCGAAGAATATGACAATTATTACAATGAATATAGGCAGAAAACGCAAAAGCCATTTCAGGTTGTTATGCCCGGAGTTGAACATCTTGGAAATGGTTACTATGTGATACCTGATGAGAAATTAGATTTATTAGAGGGAGTCATTGATACAAAAACAGAGGTTTTACCAGCGGGACAAACTTTTTCATCTGTTAGTGAAAAAAGTGGAGATGTTACGGTTGGTAAGATAGAAATTGACGGCTATCAATACGAAGCATACATGGGCGAAGACGGACGAGTTGCCGTAAATAAGCCGTACAATCGTGAATAAATAACTATGAGCGAAAAGTTTTTCAAAAATGAATTTATTCCTCCCGAAGAAAGAAATTTGCATCAACTCAAAGGCAAAAATCTTAAGGAAGTCATAGAATTTCTTGAGGGCACAGAAGAAGAAAGCACATACGAAACTGGAAAGAAAAATTGGGAAGAATATCTAAGCCGAGAGGGTCAAAGTATTTTTGATGGTTTTTTGGATTTGTTACGAGAAAAAGGAGTGCGAGTTTCAACTCCTGAATGGCTACAGTTTCTCCAAGTTATTGGGCAAAAAACCTCCCCAGAGGATTTGAAAGAAATAGTTGGAACCGATCAGTTGTTAAACAAAATCCGACTTTTTGCTCAGACTACGTTAGTAAAAGATAAAGCCGATGAGTCGGCTTTCCACGAAGCATTTGACGAATATTTTGAATTGGCGGCAAAAGTGTATAGTCGTGAATTGCAAGACGAAGAAAAAAAAGAAGATAGTCAAGACAGCCGTGATAGTGGCATTGAACCTGAAATGAAAGAACAACTTGGAATAAATAACGTGGATGAAAATTTGGATTTACCAGAAGATAAAGAACACGACGATGACGAAAAAAAGCACGGTGGAAAGGAGGATCAACACAATGATATTTTGAAAAAAGAAGATTTAGCAAAAAAAGGCGGTGGAGACAAAAAGGACGGAGAAACTGGTGAAGGAGATAAAGGAAAACCAAGCGAAGGTAAGGGAAAAGAGGGAGAAGCTGGACACGGCGAGGGCGAAAAAGGCGAAGCAGGAAGAGGTAAGGGAGAGAAAGGTGAGGCTGGAGCAGGAAAAGGAGATCAAGGTGAACCTTCGGGCATGGGCAAAGGTGGAAAGGAAGGTACAGAGAATCAAGATAAAACAGGGCTACCTCCAGAATCGGCGGAAGCCGAACAAAAAGAAGTAAGCCAAGAAGGATTTTTAGTTGGCGGAGGCAAAGGTAAGTCAATTTATGCCGAAAGAGTACAGAGTTCCCCTATAACACACGAAGGAGAAAATCTAACAAAAAAGGATATTGAAGAAAGAGAGAAAAGGGTTGGAAAGGTTGACCGTCGACAACGATATGAAGCACGGCCTGATAAAGCAAGCATGCGTGAGGTTATTAGAAATTTGCGCAGAATTATTACCGATGTATCAGAAGTAAAAAGCAGTGATGTAGACTTGAAAAGGACCGTCAAAAATTTTGCTCGGCGCGATTTTCGATTTGATTATGAACGGGAAAGAGAAAAACAGCCCGAAGTTGTCTTGTTGATTGACGTTGGTGGACCAGTTGACGAATGGAGTCCGCTCATGAAAGAAGTCGCAGAGGAAATGGCAAAAGGGCTAACGAAACTTGAGGTGTACTTATTCCATAACAATCTATATGGCTATGTTTGGAAACCAGACCCTAAAGATTTATTGGCCTCCAGTTATGCTAAACCAAACTCTCTGATTGATGTGAATAAAGTAATCAAAAAACGCAAGAAAGTGATCATATACGGCGATGCTGAAATGTCATATTCTGAATTCGAAGGTGACGGTTGGCCACCAAGTAATAACGAAGAAAGAGTAGAAAAGTTTGGTATGGGAGGCGATGAGTGCTTAAGCTTCATTAAGAAGAAAGCCGATTCAGTTGTCTGGATCAATCCAGTATTTTCTAAAGAATGGGAAGAAAGGGACGATTCAGGCACTATTGAAGCGATTAGTGAAATTGTTCCCATGCACGATTTGACAGTGGGTGGAGTTGAGGACGCAATTAAGAAATTGATGAAAAAATAAGGGAGCTTCCGCTTGCGCGCGCATGGGAGGGTTGGGGCAAACGCATATAGATTTGTTTGTGCCATTCGGCAGAGGGGTTGGCACAAACCGATTTTTTAGAGCTACCACGAACGCCACCGAAGCCACAGAGCGAACACGAAGCAGACACCGAGTAGGCATCACGAACGAATGTGATTGGTCAATGCGAAGTGTGAGCGACTCTCGAACGATCACAAGGCGCAGAGAGGAAGCGCCTCGCACCACCACGAAACCAGAGCGTACGATTTGGGAAAAAGCCACCACGCGCTCCGCGCGTGCGAAGTTAATCAAAATCCTGCGGATTTTGCTCATACATTGTTCAAACTTCGTCCAAGAAACACCGGCAATTTTCACATTCTGCCGTTTCGGGCAAAAGTGAAAATTGGCGGAGAGATTGTAACCTTTTTATTTCAACTCCAAACTCACTCCATTAATACAATATCTATCACAAGCACCACTTTCTTTTTTTGGCCCATCAGGAAATACATGCCCTAGATGAGCATCACAATTTTTACAAACGACTTCTGTTCTGTTCATTCCATGACTATCATCTGGGCGAAGTTCGACTGCGCCCGTATTGATTGGGTCGGTGAATGATGGCCAACCAGAACCACTATCAAATTTCGCTTCTGTAGAAAATATTGGAGCATTGCATACTGCACAATGAAAGGTACCTGCACTATCAGTATGTAGGTAGTCGCTAGAAAAAGTTGATTCAGTGCCACGATTACGTGCGACATTGTATAGTTCGGGATTTGATTTGCGGAGTTCTTTATCTGATTTCATGAATGTAGTATATCAGATAGACTAATTCATTTTTTAAAAACACAACATAGGTTCTATCCTTAAAAAATGATCGCAACTTTAATTGTAGGCATGCGTATCTCCGTTTTCTGCTAGGTATAAAGAACATAGAATATTGATAGGGTGGCACATGCAATAGCAAATATGTCCATTTTTACAGGTGCTAAAAACTTTCCCATGTGTTTAGCTTGCTCCTTTACAAATCTCTCGTCTTCTTCCTTACGTTTTTCAAATTTTGCAACAGAGTACATTTTTTCTAGTCTCTGATAGGTTTCTTTTTGCTTTTCCATATTTTCTTTTTATTCTAAATGACCTTGGTATATAAGTCAAAATTACAATCCAACATTTAAAAACTACAGTCAATTAGTTCTTACTAAATGAAATGATACAATACGGACCATCATGCAGAAACACATATCTCATCCAATACTTATTCGAACACTCGGACTTGTCGTACTCGGATTAATGATTCTCGTGGCTATCCGGGTATCAGCTCAAATTGCAGAAACCAATGCCGAGGAAGCGGCAATTGAGCAGGCCGAGCTAGAACAAGCCGCCTACGATGCTCGTTTTTCTAATGAGAACTATACAGTCGCTGATGGTGATGTGATGGCCGCAATATTGCAAAATGAAGTAGGACTTTCGTACGAAGAAGCACTCGAAGTAGTTGACGCTATCAATACAGAACATGATGTGACCAAGGTTCGTGCAGGAACAGATATAGCCATAACGTATTTCGATGATACGTTAGATAGTTTGACTTATGACATATCGAGCGATGATGCTTTGGTTATTACGCGTGCAGATGAAGAATATAATGCATCAATTGAACCTATTACATATGATATTGATGTGGCACAGCGTGCAGGAACTATTGAGACGTCATTTTATAACGATGGGATAGAGGCTGGATTAACACCACGTATGATTATGGAATTAGCAAAAGTGTTTGCTTTCGATGTTGACTTTGTAAATAGTATCCAAGACGGCGATAGTTTCTCTGTTGTGTATGAGCGATTGGTGCGTAAGGGCGAGCTTGTAGGAACACGCGATATTATCGCAGCAAGGTTTACTACCAATGGCAAAGATTTTTCTGTATATCGTGTCATCGATGATGAAGGGAAAACTGGCTACTACAGCCCTGACGGTGGATCAAGTCGTCGATTGCTATTAAAAACGCCATTGAATTTTACACGAATCAGTTCTAATTTTGGTAACCGCAAGCATCCAATATCTGGTGGCTGGAAACAACACAAGGGCATAGATCTGGCGGCATCAACCGGTACGCCTGTAGAGTCAGTAGGATCTGGGACGGTGTCCATTGCAGGATGGAATGGTGGATATGGAAAATTTGTTAAAATCAAACACACAAGTGGTTACGTAACAGCGTACGCTCATCTTTCAAAAATTAATGTCACAAAAGGACAGCAGGTTGAGCAAGGAGAATTAATTGGTGCAGTTGGAACAACGGGCTTATCAACAGGACCTCATTTACATTATGAAATGTACTTCAACGACCAATTAGTGCATCCGTTTAATCACGATACGCCAAAAGAAGAACCACTCCCAGAACACCTTCAGCCACGGCTTGAAAAAGCCGTAGCAACGTATAGTAGTCAGATCAAGTAAAATTGTGCAGTTCTTTCTACATATGTAGATGATGCTATCGATGCGATTGATAGTTAAGCAATATGGATATAAAAAGATACACTAAAAAACACCTACGGGTGTTTTTTAGTGTGCCACAGAAAGAGTAATAATAGGATTCGTATAGCCAGATTTTTCAAATGCTTGTAGGCATGAACGCATAGTTGCTCCTGTCGTAGTAACGTCGTCAATGATTACCAAAACATCACTCTGTCGCACATTATTTGCTTGGCGGGCTACATAGGCACCCCGTACATTCTCCTGTCGCTGTGTTCGCCCTGTGTGTAATGCTTGTTTTGATGTTTCTCGTATTTTTCTAAGAATATGTTTCTCAACGATGTAATTACTACTGCGCGATGCAAGTTGCTTGGCAATATATAATGCCTGATTAAATCCTCGCTCATACAGTCGTTTACGTGTTACAGGTACAGGGATACATATAATACGTCGTCGTTGCAACAATGGTGTTTCGGCAATGATAGAAAGTAATTCATGATGTAGTGCTTCAGCAAATATTTTTGTTATGACAGTGTTACGTCGAGTCTTTAACTCACGTATGGCTTTGCGTACGAGCGGGAAGCCATATGACCATACTGCATGGTGCGGATATGATACAGGCTCCGATTGCGGAATTCGATTATGAATCCATGCATAGATGAGTTTCTTCTCCGTAATAGAAGGAGGAAAAAGTATATTCCATATATAACGTAGACTGTTTATAATAAGCTTTTTTATCTTCATGTCTCTATGGTATACTAACGGTATGGCAGATTTCCTGCAAACTATTACATCTAGCCTCAAAGGGGCCTTATCGAGTTTTGAGAAAAAACCCGATTCGGTTATTGGTATTGACATTGGTGGCTCATCTATAAAAGTAGTACAGCTCAAAAAAGAAGGTGGAAAAATAGTACTTGAAACATACGGTGCAGTATCATTGGGTCCTTACGCCGATCAAGAATCTGGTCAATTACCAAACCTCGATGTGGAAACGTTGGCAACAGCGATACAAGACGTATTAACGGAAGCACATACCACTACTATGAGCACAGGTTTTTCAATTCAGTCAGGAGCAAGTTTGATATTTATGCTTGATCTACCACATGTCAAAGAAAGTGAATATGCAAAAATTGTACCTACTGAGGCACGTAAGTATATTCCTGTACCGTTATCAGAAGTTTCACTTGATTGGTGGGTGGTACCTGAAAATGAATATGAAGGCGAAACAGCCAAGCGCAGTCAGGTATTGGTTGTTGCTGTGCGTAATGATACTTTACAACAATATCGTGACATTGTTACCGCTATGCCTATAACATCAAAATTATATGAGCTTGAGATTTTTAGTATTATACGCTCATCATTTAATCATGAATTAGAACCAATTATAGTTCTCGATATGGGGGCACGCAGTACGCGTATTGCGATTATTGAATATGGTGTCGTACGTAGTTTTCAGACAGTCAATCGAGGGTCGCATCAAATTTCTAAAACTCTTGCAACGTCACTAAATATTTCGTTTGATAAAGCAGAAGCACTAAAGAAAAAAAGTGGTATACATGAATCAGAAGAGTACCCCGAGGCACAAAAAGTTATCAACAGTTCACTACGGTATATATTTTCAGAGGTAAATAGTGTATTATTAGACTATGAGAAGGAGTACCACAAAACGATAGGTGCTATGTATCTATCAGGAGGTGGTGTGAATATGCCAGGTTTTACCGACGAGCTACGCAAAGAATTTAAATTTCCCGTATCAATCGTGGATCCATTTGCAAAAACCGTGTACCCAGATTTTTTGAAAAATATTTTAACTGAATCTGGTCCCGACTTTGCTGTAGCAGCGGGTGTAGCACTTAAACAATTATAATCGTATCTATGCCACAAGATTTTCAAACAACTTTTATTCCAAAAAAACCGGTCACGGATGCACCGGAGTCAACTTCTGCAAAGAGAATGCGCAGTAGTGCGACTTCTAGTATCTATACTATTCTCGGGATAGGTATACTTATAATCGGTGTTGCGTTTTCTGGAGGTATGTATCTCTATAGTGGTTTACTAGACAGCAATATTGCTGCAGCTCGTGAAGACCTACGCCTTGCGGATGAAAGTTTGGAAACTGGATTTATTGAGAATCTGCAAGATTTAGATGCACGAATGCGCGTCGGTCAAACATTATTATCAGAGCACGTATCGTTGTCACCTTTCTTTAGATTTGTAGAAAATAATACGCTCAAAAGTATTCAGTATAATTCATTTAATTTTGAATTCGCAAATAGCGTGCCGACCGTAACGATGTCAGGTGTGGCACGTCGATATCAAACCATTGCAGAGCAGTCTGTTCTTTTTGGTCAAAGCCCGTTTATACTTAATCATATATTTTCTAATTTTACCCTGACGGAGGAAGGTCGTGTTGCTTTTAACCTTGTTATTGAGCTTTCTGAAGACATAATTTACTTCGAACAAAGTTTAGAGGCACTGCCTCGTAATCAACAAATTCAGGCCACAAATAATAGGTCAGATGGTACTCAGCGTATGCAATTATCTTCGGATGAAGAAATCTTGAGCGCCGGATCAACTGAGCGTGAATCAGGTGAAAGTGTGCTGCCGACTAGAAATAACAATACTGATAATGCAAGTCAAGAAAATGGTCAGGAGGTATCTGGGGATCAATCGGCACGAGCTATTCAGGGAGAATTACCAGTAATATCTAATTACAGCTAATTATGAAATTTTTTATAGCTACAATTATGCTTGTCGCAGGAATAGCCGCAATAGCTATTGTAGGTGTTCCTAAATATGGTGACGTTCAAACATTGCGAGCAGAGCAGGCGTCATTAGATACTGCATTAGATAATGCGCGAAAATTGCGTGCCAGTCAGCAAGAGATATTAGACCGTTACAATAGCTTTTCACGTGAGGATCGTGAGCGACTGTCTTCTATGTTGCCGGATAATATCGACAATGTAAAACTTATCATCGAGCTAGATGCGCTTGCGAGCCAATACGGACTTCCTTTGCAAAATGTAACGGTTTCTGATACTGAAGAAGATTCTGACGTGCAGGTTATAAATGAAGGTAGTTCCGAATATGGAGAGGTTCAATTACAATTTTCAGTACGCGGACGTTATGAGCAATTTGTACAATTTATGGAACAATTAGAGCGTAGTCTACGCTTGATTGATGTCAAAGATTTATCATTTCAGTCGACAAGTGAGGTTGGTGTTTATCAGTATAGTATGACCATTGCAACGTATTGGTTACAATAATTCTGTATATATGAAATCAAAGATATTTAAAATAGTAATAATTCTTGTCATCGTTGCCGTATTAGTAGCGGTGTACATCCTATTTCTCCAACCTGATGAATCTTCGCAGGGTTCTTTATCTTCATCGACAAACGAGGGTAACCCCGTAGCACAGAATGACAGCACAGAAGCACAAGGAGATGCGGTAAATCAAGAACTAGTAGCGACATTGACAAGCCTGCAAGAAATTAACCTTAGTGGAGCAATTTTTGAGAATGAGGCATTTATGGCACTAGAAGATATTAGTAGACCTTTACTCCGTGAAGGAAATGAAGGGCGACGCAATCCATTCGCACCAATTGGCAGTGATGTCGTAATAGTAGATGTGAATTCTACCAGCAATGCTGAAGAAGGAGGTATTAATGACGCAGGTGAAAACGAGTCAGGGGCCGATACGGATGAAGAGTTAGACATCTTTGGATTACCAACTCAATAGTAATAATTATGAGTGTACTTGAAGCATTAGCACAACAGGAGGTCATCAATCGCTATCAAGCGGAAGATATTCGTGAGTATGCTGATACTAAATATGATGGAAATATAGATAAAGCTCTTGCTGATTTTGACGTAGATGAACAGACCATACTTGATGCAAAAAGTGAGTACTACGGCGTACCAAAACGCAGTGTTAACGCACGAAACATTTCATATGACACGCTCAAGTATATCCCAGAAGATTCTGCACATCACTACAAATTTGTTCCGATTGGAGTAAAAGAAGGAGTGCTCGAGGTAGGTGTATTAGACCCCTCAGATAACGAGGGGCGCAATGCGCTACAGTTTATTGCTTCAAAAAATAACATCGCAACAGAGTTATATGTCATAACACCAAGTGATTTTGACGAAGTATTTCAAAACTATCAGGGTGTTAGCCAAGAGGTAAATGAGGCCGCAGGTCAGCTGCAGGAAGAATTATTGGATGTAGATAATACTATTGACGCAGATGGTGGATCAGATATCACTAAAAAATCAGGTGTAGGGGGTGCAAAAATTGTAGAGGACGCACCCGTCACAAAAACTGTAGCCGTAATCTTGCGTCATGCCGTCGAAGGTCGTGCATCAGATGTTCATATCGAACATACAGGAGATAAGGTCAAAGTGCGTTTTCGTGTGGATGGAACGTTGCATACAAGTCTCTTTCTACCAAAAAGTTCACATAGTGCGATCGTTGCACGTATTAAAATTTTGGCTAAACTGAAGCTTGATGAAAAGAGAAAACCGCAAGATGGCCGTTTTCATGCAAAAATTGATAATCGCAAGGTAGATTTCCGTGTTTCAACATTACCTACCTATCATGGTGAAAAAGTGGTGATTCGTATCTTGGATCCTGAAAAAGGTGTGAAGGATTTAGATAAAACAGGTATGCGACCAGATCATGTAAAAAAGGTACAGGATGCTCTAAAACTACCATATGGTTTGATTCTTATAACAGGGCCTACAGGTTCCGGTAAAACAACAACATTGTATTCTATGCTAAAAGAGCTTGATCGCGAAGGTCGCAATGTAGTAAGTTTAGAGGACCCAATTGAATATAATATCGAAGGAATGAACCAGTCGCAGGTTCGACCTGAAATTGGCTATACCTTTGCGAATGGGCTGCGTTCTATTTTGCGTCAGGACCCCGATGTTATTATGGTGGGTGAGATTCGTGATAAAGAAACAGCTGGGCTTGCCATTCAAGCAGCGCTGACAGGTCACCTTGTATTTGCTACCTTGCACACCAATAACTCTATCGGTGTAATTCCACGTTTGATTGATATGGACGTTGATCCATATTTAATTGCCCCCACACTTGTTCTATCTATGGCACAACGTCTCACAAAACGTTTGTGCCCAGATACGGGTAAACCCATACCGGTAGAAGGAAGTATCAAACAAATCATTGATAAAGCATTTGAAACAGCACCGGAAAAGGATCGACAAAAATACCTAAGCGACCAAAACACCGTATATGAAATTCAAGAAACACCAGAATGCCCAAATGGTATCAAAGGACGAACTGCAGTATTTGAAATGTTTCGCATGAATAAAGACTTGGAACGTGCAATTTTAAATGATGCTAACGAAGCTGAACTTGAAACTATGCTATATGAACAAGGCATGCTCAGTATGAAACAAGACGCCATTATTAAAGCTCTCCACGGAGAAATTCCGTTTAGTGAGATAAGTACGTTATAATATACCTATGTCTATTACAGATCCAAAAACAACACTCGAAGAATTATTACAAGCCGTTGTAAACGAAGGTGCCTCCGATTTGCATATTGCAGCTGGGCGTCAGCCCTATGTTCGTGTGGACGGTGACCTTATACCGTTAGCTACCTATGAAGAGTTTGAAAAAACAGATTCGGTTAACCTGCTCAAAGCGCTCGTAGGAGACGATAAGCTTAATCAATTGCTGGATGAAGAAGAGCTTGACTTTGCAACAACCACAACAACCGGTGTGCGATTCCGTGGTAATGCATTCATACAACGTGGTACCGTGAGTATCGCACTCCGTATTATTGAAAAAATAAAACCACTGGAAGAATTACAGTTGCCTCAAACATTATTGCATTTTACTGAACAACAGCAAGGATTTTTTCTTGTCGTTGGTCCAGTAGGCGTAGGAAAGTCAACGACACTTTCAACATTAATTGAGCATATTAATACCGAACGAAAGGAACATATTGTTACTATAGAAAATCCAATCGAACACATGTTTGAGGAGAAGAATTCTATTATTGATCAACGTGAAGTTGGGCTTGATACGAAAAGTTTTCACTCGGGATTAACCTCAGTCTTCCGTCAGGACATAGACGTAATTATGATTGGCGAAATGCGTACGCATGAAACTATTGAGACAGCGGTGACGGCTGCTGAAACGGGTCATCTTGTATTTTCAACATTGCACACAAATAATGCTGCACAAACCGTTGATCGTATTATCGATAGTTTTCCTGGTAATCAACAAGATCAAATTCGGGCGCAACTGGCGGGTAGCCTTCTTGGGATATTTTCACAACGTCTACTGCCATCAATGGATGGTGGGCGTGTACCAGCCTATGAGTTATTGATTAATACTCCTGCGGTCTCGAATATTATCCGTGAAGGACGAACACACGAATTAGACACGGTTATTGAGACGGGAACCGAAGATGGTATGGTGAGTCTTAACCGATCATTACTAGAATTAGTTCGCGCAGGAAAGGTAAGCCAAGAAACTGCATTAAACTATGCCTTGCGACCTGATGAATTAGAGAAATTAATGTAAATCTAGTATGTTATTTGATTATAAAGTTGTAAGCAAAGAGGGGAAAGAAGAAAAGGGT
>Ga0306869_1000144_pt1 | contig 41129 bp, 38 predicted proteins | sample AntRauTorckE6833_FD_190421 | JGI IMG/M metagenome (GOLD analysis project Ga0306869, IMG submission 190421) | Saline lake microbial communities from Rauer Islands, Antarctica - Metagenome Torckler E6 #833 (v2) (version 2) | ecosystem: Environmental > Aquatic > Non-marine Saline and Alkaline >... | reverse complement strand
CACATGAAACACCTTTTAATTTTTCCGGTACGGATTGGCCCTTGCACGCCACTTTGCTTGACATGTTCGTGCTAGGCCGTCCGGTTGACGAACTCATTCGCGAACTTGAAAATTTAGCCCAGACTACTGCTCCGTTTGATGTTACGGCCGTTGAATCGGCACATTTTGGGCCTAACAAGAATGTAGCCGTAACTTTGCTGGACAAATTGAGCGGTATTGTACAACTTCACGAATCGCTGCTAGACATTTCTTTGCGGGTATTGGCAAAATTTGATCATCCTGAATATGTTGGGGAAGGTTTCGTGCCACACGCAACCAAACAAAAGGCAGGCAGGTTAGAGCAAGGCAACAAATATCGGATTGATAACATCTCTCTTGTAGATATGTATCCAAAGAACGACATAACCCGTCGCGAAATAATACGAACACTTCCTCTAAAACCACATAAATTATAGTCATAAAAAAGGTCTGACCCTTAATTTCTTAAAAAATTACTAGTTTTATGATTAACAGATACACAAATGGCGATCGGGATTCAGAAAGCCAATAACTGTAACTGTACAAGGTTGAACCTTGTACAAACCTTGTACAGTTATTCGCTTAGATGTGGTGGTTGCTACTACTATTACTTGACGTGTTAAGTAATTATTCAGACTGTGAGGATTGGTGGGTTTTTTGGTGGTAAGATGATGTGTATGAGTGAAGAAGCCAACCTATTGCCGTGTGCGGAAAAGATGGAGTTTGATACCAAAAAACAAGCTGCAACAGCGGCGTTGGCCGCCTCTTGGCAACGTGGCGGGAGTCTTGTGCCGTATAAGTGTCAGCACTGCCAGCTGTGGCATATGGCGACAAAATCCTCAAAAAACACAGACTGATAGTCTGACGGTGTTATACTAGAGTATAACGTATTGATCTGATGATGTATCATCGGCAATAAATATTGAAATGGAAGAGTTTGCATCATGAAATACTACGTCACGACATCGATTGCTTATGTAAATGCCGACCCGCACATTGGGTTTGGTATGGAGTTAATGCAGGCAGATGTGTTGGCTCGCTACGCCCGACAAGAGGGTAACGAGGTAATATTTACGACAGGGACTGACGAGCATGGCAGTAAGGTGGCTGAAAAAGCAACTGAGAGAGGCGTTGAGCCTAGAGCATTTGCAGATGAAATAAGCGAAGGTTTTCGATCTTTAGCAAAGCTGTTAAATGTCAGTAATGACCGGTTTATCCGTACTACTGACGAGGCTCATGAAAAGCGTGCTCAGTTGGTATGGAAAGCGCTCGAAAAAGATATCTACAAAGCCAAGTATGAGGGCAAGTACTGTGTTGGTTGCGAGGAGTTCGTTACCAATGCCCACGCCAAAGAAAACGGCGATGTCTGTCCGATCCATCAAAAACCCTACCAAAGCATCAGCGAAGAAAACTACTTTTTCCGCTTAAGTAATTACACAGACCGTATCAAGCAGGCAATCGATTCTGGTGAATTCGAGATTATTCCAAAATCACGAAAAAATGAAATTCTGCATGTTATTAATGACGGGTTGGATGATATTAGTATCTCGCGACCAATTGAAAAGTTATCGTGGGGCGTACCGGTGCCGGACGACACAACCCAGGTCATGTATGTTTGGTTCGAGGCGCTTATGAACTACATCACCGTACTTGGCTACCCAGAACACGATGACTTTAAGCAGTACTGGCCGGCCGATGTGCAGGTAATAGGCAAGGACATACTGCGGTTTCATGCCGCTATTTGGCCGGGTATTTTACTCGGCCTGGGTCTGCCATTGCCCAAAAAGCTGTACGCGCATGGGTTTATAAACTCTGACGGGCAAAAGATGAGCAAGAGTCTTGGTAACGTCGTGCATCCTAAAGAAGTTGTAGAAACATACGGCGCCGATGCCTGTCGGTATTATTTCTTGCGTCATATCCCGTCATACGGTGACGGCGACTTTAGCTGGCAGAAGTTCCACGACGCCTATACCAACGAGCTCGGGAACGAGCTGGGTAATACGGTGCAACGAACCGCCGTTATGATTCAGAAGTACCAAGAAGGGATTATCGGCGATATTACTGTTCCAGGCCACGATACGGCAAAATACCGCGAGGCGCTTGAGCGCTGTCAGTTTGACCGGGCGCTAGAAGAAGTCTGGCTACAGGTCAGGGGACTAAACCAGTACATCGACGAGCAAAAACCCTGGATGGTCGCCAAAGAAAACGATCCGGTGCATTTGGGCGATATTTTGAGTTACCAGGCCGGCTGTTTACTACAAATTGCCGAATTGTTAGAGCCGTTTTTGCCCGAAACTGCCGAAAAGATACAGGCAATCTTCAAGGACGGTGTTGTTCGCTTGCCAGAAGGAACACTGTTTCCGCGGGTTGAGCGAGAAACCACCTAAACCGCGAAGGCACAATATGAGTAGTTTTATAGATACCCACTGTCATATACATTTTGATGATTATAGCTTAGATGCTGGCGAGGTATTGCGTGACGCCCAAGAAGCTGGCGTCAGTAAAATGCTGAGTGTTGGCTGTACGCTAGAAGATAGCCGATCCGGTGTTGACTTCGCAAAAACCCACGATGGTGTCTGGGTTTCGATTGGCATCCACCCGCACGGGGCACATCATTACGTATCTGACAAAGACGCATTGCGGGCGTTTGAAGAATTGGCCGATGATACTGCCGTTACGGCCATCGGTGAGTGCGGGCTGGATTTTTACTATAACCATTCGCCCAAATCCTCACAAATATCACTGCTGGAGTTCCAGCTAGAACTAGCCCAGAAAAAAAATCTGCCGGTGATATTTCATGTCAGGGATGCTTTTGAAGATTTTTTTCCGATATTAGACAATTTTTCTGGTATAAAAGGAGTGGTTCATAGCTTTACAGCTGGAAAGAACGTATTGGATAAGGTTCTATCGCGCAATCTCTACGTCGGGCTAAATGGTATCCTGACGTTTACCAAAGACAACGCACAGTTAGATATGGCCAAGGCGGTTCCATTATCTTCTATGGTGTTGGAAACAGATGCCCCCTTCTTGACACCTGTTCCATATCGTGGTACAATCTGTCAGCCGAAGCATGTTGTGGAGACGGCGAGGTTTTTGTGTGGTGTCAGAGGCGAATCCATCGATGAATTAGCCAAAAAAACTACACAAAACGCCGAAAAACTGTTTGGTATCTAGGAAGTACTGTTTATGAGTTTATTTGAATCACACCCATCACCAGAAAAAGGACCATCAGGCGAATTACAGACTCGCGCTGAAATGATAGACCGTGCCTGCCGTAACGTGGCCGACGCGTTAAAAATGTCGACCGAGACAGCTCCAGAAATCGGCACCGTAATCACACCAGAAGTTGCGCCAGATATATCTGGCATTGGTCACACAGAACACACCCCAGACAACGTCACTAACTTTAGGGCTGTTGCGAGTTCTACTGCTCAGTCAACTGAAGCTGCTCAGCAAAGGATTGTAGATGCTCAAGAAGCTGCTTAATCAGACTTTTAGCCAAAAGCACGAACAACGAAAAGCTGAGTTGTATCGTAATCTTATTCGACACGAAGCTAAAATAGGCGGCTCGCTATTTGGCGAGGTAAAACCCGGCGGTCGACGAGAATTCTTTTGCCTAGACGAATACACTTGGGTTTGGCACGAGGAATGGATTGCTGATGGTCAGCGAAAGGTCCGTACAACCCGTTACGATGTACGGCCAGATAGAGTGCTCAAGTTCCAGGACGGACAGTACCGCTCTATTGAAAATGAAGAAGCTCTGCATCTCTACGATGCAACGCAAGCCTACAAAACCGCTGTCAAAGAACAGCTGTACGCAAACTCTTACGCGTAAACATCTGTTTTCCGGCCGGTCGGCTTCGCTTGCTCTATAGCGACCCCAAAACAAAACGCCACGTTTTAATCGTGCTTGAGGCCGCTAAAAACTGGTTGATTGCTCATCTGATGGTTCTGAGATTGCAGGGATTGTGCGTAAGTCCAGTCTAGCTCGGGTCATCGCCTAAAATTTCCCCATCTTCCATAGGGATTGCTATATACTACGACACTATGAAATACACCTATTTTGATCACGCTGCCGCAACTCCTATCGATGATAAGGTGCTTTTGGCAATGCAACCGTATTCTCAGGAACGATTTTATAATTCATCGGCATTGTATGCACCGGCAAAAGATGTGCTTCATTCGCTAGAGCAGGCGCGTTCGCAGGTAGCCCATTGGCTGGGATGCCGGTCAAACGAGTTTATTTTTACGGCAGGTGGCACTGAAGCAAATAATCTCGCTATTTTTGGCATTATGGAGCAGTACCCAGAAGGCAACTGTGTTGTCAGTGCTATCGAACACGACGCAGTGTTGCGTCCAGCTGAGCGCTACGCACACAAAACGACGTCCGTCGACGAAAGCGGTCGAGTGTCTGCGACCGAACTCGATAGTCTAGTCGACGACAGTACAGTCTTGATAAGTGTCATGTACGCTAACAACGAGATAGGTGTTATTCAGCCGATTCGAGAGGTCACAAAAAAAGCCGAAGAGATTCGCATAGATAGGTCAACGCGAGGTGTTAAGACGCCTCTCTACGTCCACACTGATGCCTGCCAAGGGCCAAACTATCTCGACCTGCATGTATCGCGACTCGGTGTTGACATGATGACGTTAAATGGCGGTAAAATTTACGGCCCAAAGCAGTCTGGTGGCCTATTTGTACGTCGTGATATTAGCTTGAAGCCATTGATTGTTGGTGGCGGTCAGGAAAAAAACCGCCGGAGCGGTACCCAAAACATCGCTCAGTCTGTCGGTTTTTCGGTGGCGCTGGATGGCGTCCAGAGCATAAAGTCCGAAGAGGCTGAGCGTATGCATGGCCTGCAGAAGATATTTATAGAAGAGCTCCTCTCGACAGTTCCCTCAGCCGTTATAAACGGATCAAGCAAGCATCGGCTTGCCAATAACGTACACATCACCATCCCCGGTACGAGTAACGAAATCGTGCTACTACAGCTCGAAGAACAGGGTATACTTGCGGCTGCTGGATCTGCTTGTAGTGCCGACGACCTCAGTGAGCCGTCGCATGTACTGCAGGCTATGGGCATATCAGATGCGCTCGCTCGTGCTAGTTTGCGCTTTTCGATGGGTAGGGCCACTACAGAGGCCGATGTTCACCATGCTGTCGATGCGCTTGCCCGAGTTGCATAGACTAAACCAATAGCGTTATAATGAACCCGTAATTTTAAACGTAAAGAAACATTTTGTGATAAAGACAAAAATTAAGCAATGGATATCGTTCTATCGCATTCTCGCAATGTCTGGATTGCTGGCGCTTATATTTTTAGGCGTTAATAGTCCAATTAATGCGCAGACCGTTGCCCAAGGATTTCGTTCAGACACGACACTGGAACGGGGTATTATCGTCATTCTCGATCAAGAAGATCAGGGTCGTGTAACACCGGCTGACTTGGCTACGGTGCAAGCGTTGTACGGAATAGTAATCAATGCCAACGATGCTGCCGTTACATTATCTGAAGGCGATGAACAGACATTTGTCGCTACGCAAGGACGATATCAGGTGTTAGTGAGTACCCAGAACGGCCCTATCAAGGCAGGTGATTTCATTACAATTTCTTCGCTGGAAGGTATTGGTATGAAGGTTGATGATATCGCCCCAGTTGTCATCGCTCGGGCGCTTTCAGACTTTGACGGCTCCAATGCTAGCAGTACGGCGCAGGCCGGAGATACGACTGTTTCTATCGGCAGAGTACAGGCTGACGTACTGGCTGGGCCAAACCCGCTTCAAAAGCCTACAGAAGCAAACTTGCCTGATTTCTTGCGCCGTGCGGCCGAGACTTTAGCAGGTAAACCTGTACCGGCTGCTCGTGTGTATATCGCTGTCTTTGTGTTCGTCGTGAGTACATTCATTGCTGGTAGTTTGATGTACAGCGGTGTCAGGAGCAGTATTATCTCTATTGGTAGAAACCCGTTATCAAAGAAGTCAATTATAAGAAGCATGCTACAGGTGATAATGGTGGGGTTAATCATTTTCATTATCGGTGTATTTGCGGTATATTTATTAGTAAGATTGTAATGCTTATTTACAGGAGAGGTGGGACCAACGCGTGGATACATTCGCATTAGCAGCAATACTTACCGGTATCGCCGCTTCGACGGGTGCCTTTATATGGGTGGCGTTGCGCGTTTCATCTGGCGGGTCTCATAAACAATCCGGAGCCGACAACACGTATCTTGAGGGTGCCGAAAAAGATGTCGAGCATATTTTTAACGACGAGTTTCGTGAGGAGCTTCGAAACCGTGGCCGTTTGCACTTCGAAAAAATCATTGGCGAAAATGCCATGTTCTTGCAACAAGACCTTCGTTTAACGACCTCACAGTTAAATGAGTTCATGAAAAATGAAATCACGGCAAAACTTCAAGACGAGTTTTCAAAATACGAAGAATCTATCACCGATGCCAAGCAAATGGCGATTGAATCCATCACCAAAACCCAAGAGGCTATTGAAGAACAACGCCAGATGATGGGGCAACAGCTTCTTAAGGAGATTGAAGCAGAAAAGACCAGAATGGTCGGTCGATTTGAGGAAAACCTTGGAGATATCGTCAATCACTACGTACTGGCCGCTATCGGCAACCAGATTGATTTGAACGATCAGCTGGACTACATTATTTCGGATATTGAAGCCAATAAAGAAGCCATTATTAGGGATTTAAGTGACGGAGCATAGTAGCACGCAAAATTACTTACAACTTCCTATATCGGTCGTTGGGTATATAGATATTGGCCGGCTTACACGTGAGATGGATGACTTGGCGGAGTTTTTGAACCAAGCAGCCATCCGAGAGCCAGGTACGTCGATGAAGCTTCCCAAATCGAGTAAACTTTTTGATGAACTGGTATCTGCCAATAACCTTAATATGTTGCAAAAAGAAGACCGTGAGCGGCTCCAGGCATTCTTAGAAGAGGTCAAGGCAAAAGCGCCACGTCTGCATATTAGTTTTGGGGCTGATCCATCGCCACTTTTTCTTCAAAAACTCATGGATTATTTACGAGGGGCAGTCCACCCGCTGGTGCTTGTGCAGATTGGTCTGCAACCTAATATTGGAGCAGGTTGTGTTCTGCGCTCGACGAATAAAATATTCGATATGAGTCTCCGAGAAGATTTCAAGCAAAAACGTGGCTTGCTGATGAAGCACATCGCCAATCTAAAAACTCCTTCTGAGACCGAGGCTACGTCATGAATTCTGGTAATCAGCACTTTGATAAACTTGCCGCTGCTGGTAATCCTGTCGGCGAAGTATTGGCCGTTGACGCCTTCTTAATTACCTTGAGCGGGCTTCAGCCATGTTCAATCCAGGCATTAATTTTATTCGAAGACGGCAGTAAGGGCTTCGTACACCAGATATTCCGTGACACTGTTGTAGTGCTACACCTTGGCAATGAACCGTTGCGTATTGGTATGACGGCAGTTGTTCAACACCAAGAGCTTGTCTGCCGTGTCGGCAAAGATTTTATCGGGCGTGTCGTGACCGTAACCGGCGAGCCGATTGACGGAAAAGGGCCGATTGCAGCCGACGGTGTGTGGCCGGTATTTAATACAGCCCCTCCGCTATACGCTCGCAAGTTATTAAGCGATCAGCTTGAAAGTGGGATTACGGCCGTTGACGCACTTTTTCCGATTGTTCGAGGACAGCGCATGGCACTTCTTGGTGACAGCAAGTCAGGAAAGAGTACGCTTGCAACCCAACTAACGATTAACCAGAAAAATACTGATCAAGTCGTTGTTTACGCGCTGATCGCGAAGCGACGTAGTGATGTAGATGCATTGCTTTCTAGCCTTCAGGAGAACGGTGGCTTGGAGAAGGCGATTGTTGTCGTATCAAACATGTTTGAGTCGCTTATCATGAGCTATATCGCTCCGTACGTCGCCTGTTCTATGGCGGAGTACTTGTGGCAAAAATGCAACCAAGATACCATCATTATTTATGATGACCTTACCAGCCACGCTCATGCCTACCGTGAAATTGCGCTTTTGTCTGGGGTTAGTCCGGGTCGTGACTCGTACCCTGGAGATATGTTCTATGCGCACTCGAGTCTATTGGAACGGGCCGGACGGCTTGAAAGCACTGGCAAGCACTTAACGAGTATTCCAATCGTGAACGCAGCCGGTGGTGACATCACGGCCTACTTGCCGACGAACATCATGTCGATTACTGATGGTCAGTGGATTTTAGACATGGATATATTCCGTAACGGTATTCGCCCTGCTTTGAATACAGGGTTGTCTGTTACGCGTGCTGGTGGTATCGGTCACAACAAGCGTCAAAAAGATCTCTCTTCTCAAACACTGAAACTTTTAGCTGACTACCGGCAGGCAGAAGAGTTTTCTCACTTTGGATCAGAGTTAGCGCTTGAGGCTAAGCGAGCTCTCGACACTGGTAAAAAGCTATTCGAACTATTTACGCAGGCACCCGGCGTTACGTATTCGCTTACAGCGCAGCAACTTGCTATAGATATTGTCCTGAACGTGGAAGAGGGTGAGACGCTTGATATGAGCAACCTCAAACTAAACCTGACCGATTTTGCTAGCAAGATACAAGCAGAGGAAGACTACGATAAAGTCAAAGCAGCCCTAAAAGAAAAGTGTCTTGTCCATTTGAAGGGAGCTCCTGAGAAGCAAGCTGAAAAGAAGGAAGAAGAAAAACCCGCAGAGCCTGCCAAGAAGGAGCATAAAAAATGAGGCACCCATCAGAGATTCATCGAGATGAAGTGGCTATGGGAACACTCTTGGAGCTCACTGGCGCGTTTGAGGGTATCGCGAGTATGCGTATCGCCCAGATTAAGACCCAAGTGCTCCAGGCAACGCAGTTTTTTAACGAACTCTGGGGTATTTATTCGCAGTTGCGCGTAAGCCCGATATTTGGGTTTGGCCGTGGCAATACAGACGAAGAAATTATAGATAAAGAATTGTTTATTATCATCACTGCCGAAGGTGGATTCAGTGGTGACATTGACCAAAAACTTATCAAACTTATGTTGCGGTCATATAACGCTGATAAAAACGATATCATCGTAATCGGGCATCACGGCGCTATTCAGCTGGCTCAGCGTGGAGTGTCGTACAAGAAGTACTATAAACTGCCAAAAAAAGACCAGAACATAAATGTAACTCCAATTATCCGTGAAGTCCAGAAGTATAAATCAGCCAGTGTGTTTTATCAGCAATACGTCAGTTTGATGGTCCAGGATGTAAAGCGTATTGAACTGTCCTCTGCGGTGGCTCAAAAAGGTAAACAAGCAGAAGAGGAAAAAGAAGAGGACATTATCAGTGAGGCAAACTACATATTTGAACCAAGTACCTATGACGTGGTTGACCACCTCGAAAGTACTATGATGCAAATTGCAATCAGCCAGTTGATCCTTGATTCCAAGCTTGCCCAGTACGCTAGTCGTTTCCGGGCGATGTCTGCCTCCCATGAACGTGCCGATGAGGCAAAAGACGAACTTCACCTGATGTATAACCGTGCCCGTCGAGCCATCAAGGATCAGCGACTGAAAGAGATTATTAATGGCATGAAGAAAAGCAAGTCGAGGGTTTCGTAATGAATAGCGGTTTTATCGTATCAATCAAAGATTTAGTCGTCCGCGTTCAGTTTGACAGTGATGCGCCTCGAATCGGTGAGGTTATAATCGTAGATAATGGTTTCCAGACGAAATTACTTGTAGACCACCTCGAAGTTGGTGGTATTGCCATGTGCCTGAATGTTCGGTCGGACAGACGCGTACAAAAAGGCATGAGTGCGATCCGTACTGGTAAAGGCATCGAAATACCAACTGGCGAAAAAACTATAGGCCGTATCTTAGACGCATTGGGAGAGCCGTTGGACGGACAGCCGGCAATTACTGGCGATGACATGGTATATAAAGACATTTTAAAACTTCCAGGTCGTTCGAATGATTTTAAAATATCTAAACCAGAGATACTAGAAACTGGTATAAAAGTCATCGACTTCTTTACACCGTTCGTCAAAGGTAGAAAGATTGGTATTATCGGAGGAGCCGGCGTAGGTAAGACCGTGCTTACGATGGAACTTATTAATAATGTAGCAAATAGTGGCTCTGGACTTTCGTTCTTTGCCGGTATTGGTGAGCGTATTCGTGAGGGTCATGAACTTTGGGATACCTTGCGCGAGAATGATCTTCTAAAGAACACGTGTATGTTTTTCGCACAGATGAATGAAAACCCTGTGCAACGTTCGCTTATTGCAACAACAGCGGTTGCGCTGGCTGAATCGTTTCGTGATGATGAGGGCAAGAATATCTTGTTTTTTGCGGATAACATGTATCGTTTTATCCAGGCACGCAACGAACTGGCGACAATTTTGGACCAGGTACCGAGTGAAGGTGGTTATGAACCGACTATTTTCTCTGATATTAAAGTCTTGCAGGATCGCCTAAGTTCAAACGAAAAAGGCTCCATTACCTCGGTACAAACCATTTATGTCCCGGCGGATGACTTATCTGACCCAGCTGTACAGATGATTCAGCACGAGCTTGATTCGACAATTGTTCTTTCTCGTAAAGTTGCCGAGCAAGGCATCCGTCCTGCAGTTGACCTGAGTTTAACCATGTCGTCACTACTGACGCCTGAAGTTGTGGGCGATCGGCATTATGTATTAAGCGTTCAGGTTCAGTCACTCCTGCAAAAATATGAATCGCTTAAGGGTATTATTGCTATCATCGGCGAGAACGAATTATCACCAGCCGATCGTGCTGATTACGCAAAAGCCAAAAAACTTATGAAGAACTTCACACAAAACATGACAGTTATGACCAAACATACGGGTGTTCCGGGTGAATTCTACTCACGCGAAGAAACACTGCGAAGCATCGAAGAGATTATCGCATAATGAGATATTTTACCCAGGTGTTTTATGGTCGATAAGAGTAATAAAAAATCCGACGAGAACGTCATACTCGCTGCAACACAAAAAGAGTCCGGTAATGAAACGATGCATGTTAAGGTTCATGCACCGTATAAAACGTACTTTGATGGCGAGGCAATCAGTATTACCGGAGAGAACGATACTGGCCAGTTTGATATTTTGTCAAAACACCATAACTTCATGACACTGCTAAACCCCGGCGAGCTCATTATCAGAACTGTATCGGGTGAAGAGAAGATTAGTATTGAGCAGGGAATTATGCACGTTAAGAAAAGCGAAGTTGTCGTTTTTCTTGACGTCTAGCTTTTCATCTTTACGGACTGGGAAAATATCGGAACAAGGGCTTAATTTTTAATCGATTGCGATGTAGTCGAAAGCGAAACTGCCTGATGACAGGCCACCTGCTATAAATATCGTAAAGCTGTTTGTGTTTCTCGTAATATAGTAGTCGACTGATCGGTTTACTGGCGTTACGACGATGTGAGGTGTTTGGCTGAAGCCGTTCGCAAACGTGACTGTCGCAACAGGTCCGCTCCCGGCACCACCACCAGGGTTTATCACAACTGTACCGGCAGTATCTGTACCGCTGATAGATACGGTTCCACCCGAGCCAATAGCACCACCTCTGGATACTGAAGGAGTTGGGCCGCCAGCATCGATGTGTCGGTTAACTTGTAGGTCGCCTGTTAACTGCAGAGAATCAACAACTATTGATGGAGCTGATATGGCGCCTCCAAAACTGGCTCCACCGCTGACAGTTAGGTTCTGCTCGATAGAGAGCTGGCCCTGTACATTAGTATCACCGGCAATTGAAAGATTGTTTGCCTGTATTTGGTCAAAGTTACTTGTACCAGATACAGTAATGCCCGGAAGGCTTAAGCTACCGCCGACTCGTATAGTTCCGGCGACATCTAGGCTATCACGGATAAGTACTTGACCGGCGAATACGGCATTTGACTCAACGCTTAGCGTTTGTTGAGGGTCACCGACTCGGCTGTCACTTCCTGCCAACTCGGCAAGTTCTTCAGCCGTTAGTTCTTGAGAGAATATTTCCTCATCCTCAATCATGGCATCTCTGTCGCGCTGATAGCCGACATAGACGATTAAGCTCGCAATAATTACCACCAGGACAAAAAACAAGAAGTATATGTTTAGTTTTGCGATAAAACCACGAACCGAAAATTTGCGTTTTTTCTTTTTTGGCGGTGGCGTATCACCTCCTGCTGGTCCTTGGGCACCCGGTTGACCGGTTCCACCTACTACTGTTCCCGGATCTTCGAGAGTGTTTAAATCATTGTTCTCGTTGTTGTCTGTATTTTCCATAAAAAATAATAATACCCTGTATTGCTATCTATCATACTATGAATAAGCACAATCGTTAAAGATTTTTATGCAAAATACGCTTATGGTACGCTATACTTTAACCCAAGCAGTGAGACAAATATGAAACAATTACTCGGAATTATCAGCATTAGCACACTAGTACTTGTAGCCACGCCCATGATTGTCCTTGCGCAGACATCTTCGTCGCCTAATTATAGAGTCGATCAGACAATTTTTGGCACCGGTGGAGAAACCGATCTTACGTCCGATAGTTTCAGCGCTCGGGCGACAGTTGGTGAGCTTGGTATTGGTGAGCTTAACAGTACGAACTTTCGGGCTTTTGCTGGTTTTAATACAACTGATGAACCATATATCGAATTTGTCGTTACAGGCGACAATATTGACCTAGGCTATCTTGACATAGCCCAAACCAGTACAGCTCAAGGGCAATTTTATGTTCGAGCCTGGCAGGCAGGTGGTTACACTGTCACTACTGACGCAGATCCTCCAACGAATGCAACAAATAGCTACCAGTTCCAATCGCCTACGGAGCCAACCGTATCCACAACAGGTACGGAGCAGTTCGGTATTAATCTTGTAGAGAACACAAGCCCAGCTGTTGGCGTAAACCCTGTTCAATCACCAGACGCCACGTTTTCGTTCGGTCAAGTTTCATCTGATTATGCTCAAGCAGACAGTTTTCTTTATAATAAAGGTGACGCAATTGCATTCTCTCAGGAAAGTACTAGTGTGACCTTCTTCACAATCTCGTATATATTCAATATTTCGAATGCCACCCCTTCGGGTCAGTATGACTTTAGCCATGTACTTGTTGCGACCGGTCGTTACTAATTCGTATTGATAAGATTGCGGAAAACTAAACCGTAAAAGCATTGTATTCACTGTATTCAATATGCTACTGTTTAAATACAAACAATAAAACCAAAAAATAAAAAGGAAACATTTATGATTTTTTCAGATTTTTTAAGAAGGCCTACGGCTTTAGCTGTCGCTGGTTTGATGTTGCTTGCGAGTGCAGTGCCAATCCTCGTCAGTCGATCCGCCAGTGCCTACACACTGCTTGGCGATCGCGAGATTCGTCTTAGCTCGTCCGAAGCGAATGCTGCTGGAGTAACCTACCGCGTTAACTTCGAGATAGCATCTACGTCAGATATTGGTGGTATCGTCGTAACATTTTGTGAAAACACACCAATCATCGGTGATACGTCATGTACCGTACCGACAGATTTCGTTGTCAGCAATACGTTTGCAAACGGCGATGCAGGAGACGTTGATGTCTCAACTTGGTCTGCCGCAGCTTCAGAAGAAGCTACAACTGGCACCGGCAACAACACTTTCACCCTAACGACTGCTACGCCGGCGACTAGTCTTGCCGCTGGTAACAGCGTTGACTTTGAAATAACAGGTGTCAATAACCCAAGCGACACAGGTACGTTCTATGCTCGAATCATGACGTACGGATCGAATACTAACGCAAATGGTTATACCATTGCTGACCCTGAAGCCGTTGGCGCCATGATTGACGCTGGTGGTATCGCGCTTAGTACAGCTGATCTCATAACGATTGAAGCTAAGGTACAGGAACGTATTACGTTTTGCGTGTACACTGGCGCAACTACAGCTTACGATGACACTGACTGTAGCGCAGTAACTGACCCAGTAGTACTGGGCGACGCAAATGGTGTGCTTGATTCAATCAATCCATCAATTAGCAAAGACGCAAAGTACAACATAACTACAAATGCTTCAACCGGTGCGACTATCCGCATGAAGGGTGATACGCTAACTTCAGGATCGTTTACCGTTGATGCGATTGGTGATGTAAGTCCTGGAGATGGTATTCTAGAACCGAGTGTTACTAACTCAGAACAGTTCGGCTTTTGTAACTACCGTGACGCAGGCGGTGGCGTAGCCGGACTTACCCCGACTGCTCCATATGACCACGCGAACTGTGTAACTACTACTCAGGGCCAAGGTGCCGGCAACGATGCTAGTACCGAGTTTGCCTTCTTCCTTGACGGGGGCGCTTCTGGCAGTACTGCAATTGACGGAACATACGGTGATGTCATTGCTTCAAAGACTGCAGGTGACTGGTCTACCGGAGTTCTCGTGTTCCTTGGTAACATCGACAACACGACCGAACCAGGTATCTACACCTCAACATTAGACTTCATAGCAACAGGACGTTACTAGAAGTCATAAGCAAAATGCTACACTATGAACGTGAGGACAAAAACGAAGACTGACCGCCCTTATATCGTAGTTGTAAGCAGCCTAATTGCAACGGTGATACTACTGATTTCAGTAGTATCACCGTTTGCTGTTTCGGCCACGAATGTATTGAGTCGTTTTAACCAATTATCAAACCCCAGGCCGGGCGAGGAAAGTATCAACAGGATAGGCTTTACGGTTACTGATTTTTCTGTACCTCTTGGCTCACTGCGGTTTGAATTTTGTGAGAATAACCCAATTACTGGAACACCATGTACGCCACCCAATGGTCTCGATGCTTCTGGCGTTAGTATTTTATCTGAGACAGGCGAGACTGGTTTTTCTGTTGATTCTAGCTCCACGGTCAATGAGGTCGTTCTATCTAGGTCTCCAGTATTGCCTGTCCAGGCGGACCTTGTCTATGAACTTCAGGGCATTATTAACCCATCTGATCTTGGTACGTATTATCTTCGAATCTATACATATGAAACGGGAGATGGAACAGGCCCAAGCCTACAATCTGGTGGTGTCGCGTTAACAACGTCTCTCGAAGTTGATTTTTCAACCGAAGTCCCGCCGTATATAACGTTTTGCGCGAGTGTTACCATTACAGGTCTAGACTGTACTACTGCGTCAACATTTTTTATTAATCTTGGCGAATTCTCGACAAATACGACACGAACGGCCACTTCACAGATGCTTGCTGCAACGAATGCCCCAAACGGCTACACTATCCGTATGAATGGGACGACACTTACATCCGGTAATCAAACGATTCCAGCACTTGCTGCTCGTACGGCATCTCAGCCAGGAACTGGACAATTTGGAGCTAACTTGCGGGCTAATACTGCACCATCTGTGGGGCTTAACCCCGTCGGTCCGGGCACTGCGTCACCTACTACCGACTACAACATACCAAACCAGTTCAAATTTGCCTCAAACAACGTGGTTGTCAATAGTCCCGTAGGTAGTGATACACGGAAATTCACTGTCAGCTATATAGCTAACATAGACGGTGATCAACCTCCGGGCATATATACCACGACAGTGCAGTACATAAGTTTGGCAAACTTTTAATATACTGCTATTATTTCAAGCATAACGACTTAAAAGAACCAAAAAGCGAGGGTAACAATGACAATTTCAATAAAACGTTTTTTAATGCTGGGGGTAGCATCCATTTTCGCCATTACTGCAATGGCATCGACCGGGATTCTTTCTGCACAAGAAGGTAGTGATCCTTCAGTAAGCGGTAATGGTTTCAGGATTTCACCTGTTAGCAGTGACTTTGTGATTGAACAAGGTCAATCAGAAACATTGACCTTGACGGTCGAGAACCCAACCGAAATACCAACGACTGCAGTAGCAATTGTCAACGACTTTACGGCTGGTAATGACGAAAACGGTGAAGTTTTGCCAATTCTTGATGATAGCGCGCCAGCACCACGAAACAGCTTTAAGTCACTTGTAGCAGACATTGATTCAATCGAGCTTGGCCCCCGCGAAAAAGTCGATATTGACGTCACGGTTAGTGTTCCTTCAGATGCTGGTGCCGGAGGATACTACGGAATAATTCGCTTTGTTCCAGAAAACATCAACGACCAAGGTAACGTTACGCTTTCTGCTAGTGTTGGTAGCATCGTACTAGTGCGTGTTCCGGGAGATTTAAATGAGCAACTAGACCTTGTCCAACTGTCTGCCGCTCAAGGAGATTCACTAAAACGATTTTTTACTGGTGGTGACGTTAGCGTACTCGTTCGGCTAGAAAACAGTGGTGACATCCACCTCCGTCCTTTCGGTAAAATTCAAGTTAAAAACATGTTCGGTAACGTCGTAGATACATACGAACTAAACGCAACTCAGCCACGAGGCAGTATCTTGCCCGATACCATCCGTCGCTTTCAGGATGACCTCCAGTACAATAATTGGTTTGGGCGATATACCATAGAAGCTAATGTTGGCTATTCGCAGGGTGCAGGCGAACTTGTCAGTGCACAGACCACATTCTGGTACATCCCTGCCTGGGCCCTTATCGTCCTCTTCGTCGCACTATTCGCAGTAGCATTCGGGGTCGTGTCACTGGTGAACCGTCGTGGTGGCCCAGGTAAACGAGCCGTCGGCAAAAAGAAGAAGTAAGTAGTACATTACAAAACTAGCAACACCGTTTTTACGTAACAAGCCTGCTTGGTAGATAATTCTACTCGGCAGGCTTGAGTTTTTTAGTAATTACCGTTACTATTATCGATAGAACAGGAAAACAATAAAAACTGTGAAAAACATACATACTCAGATAAATAACAGATATTTCGTATATTGTATTGTTTCGATTATTTTTGCATGTCTGTTCGCGTTTCTAGTCTCTTCATTACCCGTGTCCGCTCAGGCTCCACCACCAGAAAATCCACAGAGTGGAGCAATTGGTATGCAGGGCAGTATTACGTCTCCGCCACCTACCCAAGGGGCTACTATTACGGTTCCTTCCAGCGGTCAGACATTTAGTGAGCAGCCGGTCACTATTTCCGGTATATGTCCAAACGGACTTCTAATCAAGTTGTTCAAAAATAATGTTTTTGCTGGCTCGGTCCAGTGTGAAGATGGTAGCTATTCTTTACAGACAGATCTTTTTAACGACCAGAACGAACTTATCGCTCGAGTTTTTGACGAGTTGGATCAAGCCGGACCGGATTCAAATATTGTCGTCGTGACATTCGAGGATAACCGTGCGGGTGCGGTAAGTCGTCCTACGTTATCGAGTAATTTTGCAAAACGTGGGGCAAACCCAGGCTCGAATTTGTCTTGGCCTATTATCTTATCTGGAGGTGAAGGGCCGTATGCGGTCAGTGTTGATTGGGGAGATGGATCGGCACCAGATCTTTTTAGCCGTGATTTTCCGGGGACGTTTGATATAAATCATGCGTACGAACGTCCTGGTGTTTATAACATCGTTGTTAAGGTAACGGATGGAAACGATAACCCAGCATTCTTGCAACTCGTTGGTGTGGCGAACGGGCCATTGAGTCAGACCGACGGCAGTAGTGCTGAGGGCGGAGATGACGGATCTGGGGCTACGAGCACCATACGAGTACTGTGGCAGCCAGCTGCATTATTAATACCGTTTATAGTCTCAACATTTTGGCTTGGCAAAAAGTACGAACTTCGATCATTGCGCAACAAGATCGAGCGTGGCGAACGTCCGTTTTAGCGCCGTAGAGACGGCTAAAAGTGCGAAAGTCCTACGTTAGTTTTGTTACAATAGTCAGGCTATGAGTAAACCGCATATATATGTAGGGTTGTCTGGTGGGGTTGACAGTTCGGTAACTGCCGCCCTGCTAAAGGAACAAGGCTACACAGTCACGGGTGTCTATATGAAGAATTGGTCGCAAGACTTGCCCGGTTTTTCGTGTCCTTGGAAAGAGGACTATCAAGATGCCATGCGTGTCGCGGTACAGCTCGGCATCGATTTTAAGATGTATGATTTTCAAACAGAGTATCGGCAAAAAGTCGTTGACCACATGATAGAAGGGTATAAAGCTGGCATAACACCCAACCCGGATATCATGTGCAACCAAGAAGTTAAGTTCAAATTATTTTTAGAAACTGCGCTATCGGACGGTGCTGATGCGATTGCGACTGGTCATTATGCACGTACGAAGAACGGACAGCTTCTTGCAGGCATCGATACCAACAAGGATCAGACTTATTTCTTGTGCCGAGTAACCGAAGACGCTCTGAAAAAGACGATGTTTCCGCTTGGAGGCATGAAGAAAACTGATGTTCGCGTTCTCGCTAAAAAATACGGTCTTGCAACCGCAGAAAAAAAAGATAGTCAAGGCATCTGTTTTATCGGTAGTGTTGGGATAAAAGAATTCCTAGAACAGTTTGTCCAGACGCATTCGGGCGACATTATTGATGTTTCTTCCGACCAGGTTGTCGGCCAGCACGAGGGAGCTCTTTTTTATACTATTGGTCAGCGACGTGGACTATCGGTCGGGGGTGGTTTGCCCTATTACGTTGTTGGGAAGGATATGGCAAAAAATCAGGTGTTTGTGACACACGATTTGGCTAACAAAAAACTTTGGTCGGAGCGAGTGAATCTGTCTAGTGCGCATTGGATAAATGTGGAGCCAGCCGAAGATACGCCTTACCAGGTTCGGTTGCGTCATAGAGCACCCCTCGTAGCGTGTTCGCTAAATACGAACAAAAACGACTGGGTTGTGAATCTTAGCCAGTCGATGCGCTCTGTTACTCCGGGACAGTCCGCTGTTATATATGACGGTGACCGCGTGGTGGGTAGCGGTATCGTTACGACAACCGGCGCATAGCCCGAAAATCAACTAAAAGTGCGAAAGTCCCAATAAAGGGCACTTCGAAATGTTGGGGACTCGATTCGTAGGGGCTATATCTTAAAGCATAAGAATCTTGTTATACTGCATGCATGCATAGTCACAAAAAACACGGAGTTTTGTTTGCGAGTTTATTACTCGTTGTTTTAGTTGTTAGTTTTTTTGTAGTACTACGGGCATCGAACCGAATAGAATTTTTGAACCGGCAGGAAGACGAATCGAGTATCGTTCGTGACAGAGTACCAACCTTAGAAGAAGACATTATTGTATCTGGCTTAAATCATCCATGGGAAATTGCCTTTTTGCCTGACGGTGTCATGATGTATACCCAGCGAGAAGGTGTAATCAGTGTCTACAAGGATGGCGTTGCGACTGATATCGGCGTAGTCTCTGGTGTATCCGCTGTTGGCGAGGGCGGATTACTTGGCTTTGCTGTCGATCCTGCTTTTACTGAAAACGGGTACATTTACGGGTGCTATAACACAACCGAGGATGTACGAGTGAGTCGTTGGCGGGTTGGTGAGAGCCTTAATGGTCTGACGATGCAGACAGAGCTCGTTACAGGCATACCAACTAACGATAGTGGATCACCAGGCAGGCATTCCGGTTGTCGCCTGGCATTTGATGATGAAGACACACTTTGGATAACGACCGGAGACGCAGCGATTGGCGAGAGCCCACAGGATCAACGTAGTCTCGGTGGGAAGATACTGCGGGTCAATCGAGATGGTTCGCCCGTTGCAGGCAACCTCGAGGATCCGTTCGATGCACGCATATTTAGCTACGGCCATAGAAATGTTCAGGGCATTGCATTGCTTAGTGAGCCCCAAGACGGTGTCCGCGGTGTCAGCGTGGAGCATGGCCCACAAGTTGACGATGAAATAAACCTCCTGCGTAACGGTAATTTTGGGTGGAATCCAGCTCCCGGCTATAACGAACAAGTCCCCATGACTGATACAACCGCATTTCCGGAGGCCCATGAGGCGGTGTGGTCTTCAGGTGACGAGACGATTGCTCCGTCGGGAGCAACATTCATACAAGGTAGTGAATGGGGTGCGTGGGATGATGCGTTAGCAGTTGGTGTTTTGAAAAACCAGCATATTCGAATTTTTCAATTTAATGATTCATTTGAAGTTATAAGAGAACAGCCGATTTTGAACGAATCGTATGGTCGGATACGGACTGTCGTCCAGGCACCTGATGGTGCATTGTATTTCTCGACTGATAACGGTTTAGGGCAGGACCAAATAGTCCGTTTGTCGCCTCGCTAGAGCAAAAATAACGCTTCATCTGGTAGACTAGAAGGCGTATGAACACACAAACTATTAGAAAAAATTATCTTGCTTATTTTGAAAAACGAAAACACGAGGTGTTGCCTCGGGCGTTGCTTGTGCCTCAGGACGATCCAACTACACTTTTTACTGGTAGTGGGATGCAACCTTTAATCCCATATCTTTTGGGCGAATCACACCCGAAAGGCGTTCGACTAGTCAACAGCCAAACGTGCTTCCGAGCTCAAGACATTGATGATGTCGGCGATAACCGCCATACAACATTCTTTGAGATGCTGGGTAACTGGGGTTTAGGCGACTATTTTAAGAAACAGCAAATTTCGTGGTTTTTTGAATTTTTGACCGAAGAAGTCGGCCTCGACCCACAGCGAATTTATGTTACCTGCTTTATCGGCGACGAAGCACATGGTATCGAGCGAGATAACGAGTCTGCTCAGATATGGAAAGAACTTTTTGAGAGCAAAGCCGTTGACGCTAAAATTATAGAAGTGGGAAGCCAGGAGGACGGTGACCGGACCGGCATGCAGGGCGGACGTATTTATTTTTATGATGACAAAGAAAACTGGTGGAGCCGTGGGGGTGGATTGCAGGCAACGCCAATCGGCGATCCGTGCGGACCCGACAGCGAAGTATTCTTTGATTTTGGCGAAGAACATCATGACGAAAGCTATGGATTGCCACATCCAGCCAGTGACTCAGGTCGTTTCATGGAAATCGGCAATCAGGTCTTTATGCAGTACCGACGCACCGAAAGCGGGTTTGAACCGTTAGCCCAAAAGAACGTGGACTTTGGCGGAGGTTTGGAGCGGATTGCTGCTGCCTCGATTGATAGCCCCGATGTGTTTAAGATTAGCCTGATGTGGCCAATCGTCGAAAAACTACAGGAACTTTCAGGTAAAGGATATGAGGCACACACCGAAAGTATGCGTGTTATCGTTGATCATCTTCGTGCAGCGACGTTTCTCGCCGTTGACGGCGTGGTGCCGAGTAACAAGGAACAAGGTTACGTTATGCGTCGACTGTTCCGGCGAGCCATCCGATTTGCCTTTGACTTAGGCCTTGAGCAAAACTTTCTGGAAGAAATCGTCCCCGTTATCGCTGACCTTTATCATGATGACTTTCCTGAACTCGCTAAAAATAGAGAGGCGATTACGCAGGTGCTCATCAAAGAAGAAAAAGCCTTCCGGCAAACCCTCCGAAAAGGTCTCAAGGAATTTGCTAAATTAGTACGTTCGGAAAAAAGCTCGAAGGCTTGGACAAAAGAGGGCGGTAATGATATATACGAAAAACTTCCAGTAGATACACAGCCCCTCAACACTGGGCAGACACCTGTGGCGTGGCTTGAATACAATGGTCCAGTTCTCACTGGTTCGATAATGTTTATGTTGTATGACACATATGGCTTTCCGATTGAACTAAGCGAAGAAGAAGCTGTAAAGCAGGACATCTCAATTGCCGCTGACTATAAAAAAATGTTCAGAAAAAAGATGCTGGAACAACGACGTCGTTCGCAAACGGCAGCAAAAGGCACCTTCAAGGGAGGGCTGGCTGGTGATGGTGATATTCACAAGAAATACCACACTGCAACGCACTTGATGTACAAGGCATTACGCATGGTACTTGGCGACCACGTTATCCAGCGTGGTAGTAATATTACCGACGAGCGACTTCGATTTGATTTTACGCATCTAGAAAAAGTAACACCCGAACAGCTAGATGAGATTGAGCTGATCGTAAACAATGCTATAAAAGCGGACTATCCGATGTCGTGGCAGGAACTGCCTACAAAAGAGGCGTTCGAAAAAGGAGCGCTTGGCGCGTTTGGCGATACATATGGCGACACCGTAAAGGTCTATAGCGCTGGTGTTCCCGGAGAACAGCCATTTAGCTTTGAGATATGTGGTGGCCCACATGTTGAACATACTGCCCAGTTAGCAGAAGGCAATAAAGTATTCAAAATCACAAAAGAAGAATCTAGCTCTGCTGGCGTACGTCGGATTAAAGCAGTTTTGCGCTAGATTGTGTATAAGATAACAGATTTCACATCTGTTTTTGACACAGCGCAACGTGGTATACTTAATACCGATTATGCTCAACAAATTAAAGGGAATTCATAAGGCGGTTACTGACCGTCGCCAATCTGCGGATACGAACCAGTATCTTGTCGGTCTTGATATTGGAACCGAGTACGTAAAAGCGCTTATCGGACGAATATCTGGCGATGATATTGAGATTATTGGCGTTGGACGAGCCCATCAGGCCCTTGCTGATATGCAAGCAGGGGCCATATCAGATATCACGGCAGTCGTACAAAACTGTGAAAGTGCACTAGCTCAAGCAGAGCAACAAGCCGGCGTCAGTAGCCGTACAGTGGTCATAGGTATTGCAGGTGAGCTCGTCAAGGGCACAACTATAACCGTAAAATGCAATCGACAATCCGCCGATATTCCCCTAGACATTGATGAAGTTAGCCAGATTATCTCGCTCGTACAGGATAAAGCCGCCGAAAAGGCCAAAAAGCAGTTATTTTTGGATATGGGTGGGAAAGACGTTGAGATACGGCTGGTAAACAGTGCGCTAGTCAGCATCGAGATAGACGGCTACCCCGTAACCAATCCGCTTGGATTCCAAGGAAAAGAAGTTGTTGTAGAGCTCTATACTGCCTTTGCTCCTATGATTCATATCGGTGCCCTTGAGCGCACCGCCGTTGAGCTTGACCTTGATTTACTGGCGGTTGCCGCTGAACCATTTGCCGTAGCCCGGTCAGTTATCGGTAATGATCCAAACCAGAACAAAAGCGCCATATTAATGGATGTAGGTGGTGGTACAACAGATATAGCCATTGTACATGAAGGCGGTGTGCAGGGTACCGAAATGTTCGGTATTGGTGGACGGGCCTTTACTCGGGCAATTGAGCGTGAAAAAGGCATTGATTTTACTGAGGCAGAAAAACTGAAATTGAAGGTAGACAGTAACACCATCCCTGAGCACCACAAAGCATCAATAGAAGATGCACTGCAAAAAACCCTCGATGTCTGGATGAGTGGTATCGATTTGGCTCTTGGTGAGTTCGACGGGCTTGATTATCTCCCCCATCAGCTGCTGCTCTGTGGCGGAGGCTCGAGTCTATCACTCTTGGTTGATCGCTTGAAGCGAGAATCCTGGTATAGTGATTTAGCTTTCACGAAACGACCGCAGATCAAGCATATCGATCCAAAACAGGTATACGGCATCAAGGACGCGACCGGTGATGTAGCCGACCACACATTTATTACAGCAATGGGTTTGCTCCGGGTTGGTCTAGACACCCTGCAACAGCAAGAGGGAAAAGATACTGGTACAATCCGGCAAAAAATTGATAGGATGTTACGAGTATGAGCGTACCGCAAAAGTCTACCATCTACATAGATATCAATGACGAAATCACGACCGTTATCGCAAAAGTCCAAGAGGCCAAACACCGTATCGTTGCCTTGGTACTGCCAAAACGCGCATCAGCTTTTCAATCAGTTGTGAACATGAAGTTACTTAAAAAAGCATCAGATACCGCAAAAAAGAAAACGGTTCTTATTACATCTGAGGAAAGTGTACTGTCTCTAGCCGGTCTTGCTGGGCTCCACGTTGCGACAACTCCTCAATCGAAGCCATTTGTTCCCGAAGAACCGTCAAAAATTGCGCCGGCAGTTACTGATGCCGGGTCAGCCGCATCGGCAGATAGCGCCGTTGATCCAAAGACCCCAGTTGGAGAACTTGCCCTAGCCGCTGCCGACAAAGAGGGCGATACAATAGATCTCGGAGACTTACCCGACTTAAAAATCGAAGATGAGTCTGCAAAGAAGACCCCAAAAAAACCGAAGAGAAAGTTACGGATACCTAATTTCAATAAGTTTCGTTTGGCGCTCATTCTAGGTGGTCTTGGTCTTATTCTTTTGGTTGTAGGGTGGTACATCGCGGTATTTGTGATGCCGAGAGCCGATATCGTGCTGGAAACATCGACACAGAACTTATCTCAGACGATAGAATTTGATGCACGTACGTCGCAAACTGAGCGTGACACGGAAAATCTTGTGATACCCGTGACTGAAAAAGAACTCCGAAAACAATCTGAGGAAACCGTTCCAGCGACCGGTGAGAAAAACGTCGGCGAGAAAGCCACGGGCACAATGACATTGACGAACTGTATCAATGACGGAGAAGAGAAAACCGTTCCGTCCGGGACTGCTTTTTCGAGCGGTAATTTTACGTTCCTTACAACAGAAGCGGTTACTTTAGAACCGGCTGTCTTCAGTGGGCCTAATTGTCGCAGTAATGAGTTTGGCCAGAGTGAGAATGCAGCTGTTGAAGCTCAAGAGCCTGGCTCGAACTACAACCTGAGCGAAAGAAATTATCAGTCATCCATGAATGGTATTTTAGCGTCAGGTTCAGGTATGTCCGGCGGGACTGACGAAATCGTCAACATCGTAAGTAGCCGTGATATAACTACGGCCCGCCAGGCAATAGAACAAGATGTTTCCACCGGAGCTCAGGAGGAGCTCGCAGAACTACATGATATTGACGGGTTAATAGCCTTAGACGATACGTTTGACTCCGGAGACCCGGACGTATCAGCTTCACCGGAAGAAGGGCAAGAGGCCGATGAAGTAACGGTAACTTCGAGTACTCGTTTTGTGATGTCAGGTGTGTCCCGGGAAGATTTACAGCAATTGGTAGAGGCCTCAATATCCGAAGAAATAAACCTCGATCGGCAAGCGATTATTGACCATGGGTTGAATGAAGCATCTGTGCGTGTCATAGAGGACATTGATGGTGGTGTGCGGGTTCGTTTACGAACAATCGTTGCCGTTGGGCCAGATATAGATGTAGAGGAAGTGAAGCAGTCCATTGCAGGCATGAAGCGAAGTGAAGCCCAGACAGAGTTGCTTTCCAGGGAAGGAATTCGTGATGTCCAGATAGACTACTCCCCATTTTGGGTCTTCTCCACACCTGATAATCCAGAGAAAATACATGTAACATTTCTACAGTTGGGGCTAGATGAAGAGCAAGAGAACGCAGAGTGAGTATCGAGGGTGATCAAACAATTATGGCACTAGATGTGGGTAGTGTTCGCATTGGCGTTGCACGGGCGTATATCCAAACACTTTTCCCGCAGCCTTTCGCTGAAGTCCATCACGATAGTGGAACTATCAGTCAGCTTAAGAGTCTGTTTGACCAAGAGCATGCAATAGCGCTAGTAGTAGGATTGCCACGCAGTCTAGACAGCCACGAAACCGGTCAGACACAGGCGGTTCGGGACTTTGTACACAAACTAAAAGAGATTATTACGTTGCCCCTGTATTATCAGGACGAAGCAGGAACCAGTAAAAAAGCTCAGGCAGAACTGTCAGCCAGCAAGACAAAGCGCCGTGGCCCATCCGCCTCAATTGATGCGCTGGCGGCAACGTATATATTGGAAGATTTTATAGAACAGGGGAGACATAATGACGTATTCAATAAGAAAGTCTAGACAGGGGTCATCCCGTATTTTTATCTTGCTGATAGCTGTTGGTGTGTTTTTGCTTATCCTGTCACTTATTGGGTTTGGTGCACATCAGTATTACCAAAGTAATCTACAACCGGTAAGCCAAACTGAGTCGAGCCAGCTTATTATCGTCGAACCAGGAGCAACAACACAACAGGTTGCCGAACTTCTACAGGATGAAAGCCTCATACGATCATCTTGGGCTTTCGCTTGGTACATGAGAAGCAATGATTTGCGCGATAAGATACAAGCTGGCACGTACGCGCTAAGTCCAAGTATGATGGTTGCCGAAATAGCAGACATTATTACTAGGGGCGGAGTGGGTGACGTCACGACCTTTACCGTTTTTCCGGAGCGTCGCATCGACCAGATTCGCGATAATCTCATAAATGACGCCGGTTTTTCTCCAGAAGAGGCAGACGAGGCATTAGATCCAGCTCAGTATGAGGGTCATCCAGCGCTACTGGACAAGCCAATCGAAGCTAGCTTAGAAGGGTACTTGTATCCTGAGACGTTTCAGATCAACAGTACTACCACTGCAGTAGAAATAATTGAACAGTCACTTGACCAGATGGCATCATACCTATCACCAGCAACCAAAGCAGGTTTCGAGAAACAGGGTCTTTCCGTACATGAAGGTATTATCCTTGCATCTATTGTCGAACGAGAGGTCGACACGATAAATCCTGATGACCGGTCTCAGGTCGCACAAGTTTTTCTGAGTCGTCTTGCAACCGATACTGCACTTGAGTCAAATGCAACGGCGAGTTATGGCGCAGTGCTGGATGGCGCCGAGCTCTCAGAATCGTATACGTCTCCTTATAACACCTACCAAAACCCAGGACTCCCTCCCGGTCCAGTTAGCAATGTCAGTATTTCTAGCCTCAAAGCTGTCGCCAATCCTGCGAACACAGACTTTCTATACTTTGTATCTGGGGATCGGGACGACGAAGGTGTATCAGTTACATACTTCTCTCGAACACTTGAAGAACATGAAGAAAAAGTTCGGCAATATTGCACTGAAGCGTGTAGGTAAGCTGCGTATATTGCCGCTATTGCTACTACTTAGCATCAGTATCAAAGTAGCCTCGTACCCACAGTGAATATTTGTACATCAACAGAGGTGGAGTCGATACCTCAAACCTTGCATTATCTTGAAAAACTGCTACACTAACAAACGGCCATCGACATATAAGCACAAGCGTCATGAACGTCATCGGAATGTGTTGATTGCCGACTGTGTTGTACATACGTTAGAAACGTCTTTAGATATTACTAATTAATAACTCACCACAGTGCCAGTCCGCATAGATACGGATAGGAGACTATCATTCGTACATCAGCTCAAACGCTTCAACGGCGTACCACGAGTTCATCTAAATTTGTAAAGCGATTTGTCCGTCGACATACCCGTCGGCACAAGCGTCGCATTGTTCGAACATCTCTGTTCGCCGTGCATTTTGCTTTGCTCGGTGGTGTAATTTATTTTGTCTCAACATCTGATACCACGAACAAAGTTCTAAACCCGCAAGTAGCTTTTTTGGCCGGAGAGACAGACACGAACAGTACTGTTTCCAGCCCACTTGACCAGTTGTCTTCGACTGAAATTGCAGTCCACGTATCACGCATGGCCCAGATGGAAACAGCAATCGCTATTACGAACCAAGCTGACAATGTATCGTCTCGATCTTCAGTTATAACGCACGACGACACCGTTGTCAGTAAGCCACAAATTGTCTCCACTACATCTAAATCCAAAGAAGATATTGTTAATTATACGGTCAAGAATGGTGATACTGTTTCCAGTCTTGCGGAACGATTCGGTGTCACGTCTGACTCTATCCGCTGGTCAAATGATTTGAGTAGCTGGTCGTCACTTCGCATCGGTCAAGAACTATCAATTCCACCGGTAGACGGTATTGTGTACACAGTATCTGCTGATGACACACCTGAAACATTAGCAGAGAAATACAGCGCGAACAAAAATAAGATTATAGCCTTCAATGACGCCGAAATAGATGGACTTGTTGCGGGCGACGTTATCGTTATCCCGGGTGGCGAACAGCCAGCGGCTCCCTCTAGGGTTTCCTCAGCACCGACTGCGTATTATGGGTTCGCCTTTGGTAGTAGCGCGGTCTACGGTTACAACGGTTATGTGAACGGGTACTGCACGTATTACGTCGCAGCCCGTGTTACCGTACCGACTAACTGGGGTGATGCTCGAAACTGGGCTGCCGGCGCACGAGCAACTCCTGGCTGGACAGTTAACTCAACGCCTCAAGCCGGTGCTGTTGCACAAACAACTGCAATGAGTTGGTTGGGTCACGTTGCGTACGTAGAAGAAGTGTCAGAAGATCGCACTATGATTCGCTATTCAGATATGAACGGGCTTGCCGGTTTTAATGCTGTCGGAACGAGCGGCTGGGTGCCGGCCTCCACATTCCAGGCTTACATTTATCGCTAATCTGTTATCTACCTGTATACTAGGCAGGTAATGTTTGTAGATGCAGTTGAAATAGTAGTCAAAGCAGGCGACGGCGGAAACGGCGTTGTTAGCTTTAGGCATGAAAAATACGTTGATATGGGCGGTCCTGACGGCGGTGACGGCGGTAAGGGCGGCGATATTATCCTTGTGGCGAGTGAAAACCAAAATACGTTGGCGAAGTTCCGCTTTCAAAAACTACTGACCGCAAACTCAGGTTCATCTGGATCAAAACGTAAAAAGCGCGGAAAAAGCGCCGACAACCTATATGTTCCAGTGCCGGTTGGAACCGTCATAAGTCATGAGGAGAGTGGCGAGATTTTTGCTGATTTGGTTGAGGACAGTCAGCAGGTCGTTGTTGCTAAAGGTGGTAGCGGTGGCTTTGGTAATGCACACTTCAAATCTTCAACCCGTCAAGCTCCGCGTGTCGCAGAAAAAGGTGAGCCGGGTGAAGACAAGCAGTTAACGCTTGAAATGAAACTTATCGCTGACGTTGGGTTGGTCGGTTTGCCTAATGCCGGTAAATCAACTCTTTTGTCTGTTGTCAGCAACGCTAAGCCGAAGGTTGCTAATTATCCATTCACGACCCTGAACCCAAATCTTGGAGTCGTTGACATAGGTGATGACAGTAGTCTGTTGATGGCTGATATACCTGGGCTGATAGAGGGAGCGAGTCAGGGCAAAGGCCTCGGTGATGATTTCTTGCGCCACGTTGAGCGAACATCAGTACTGATTCATCTGGTCGATGCTTATCAAGAAGATGTTGTGCAGGTGTATAAGACCATTCAAGAAGAACTACGTTCGTATAAAATCGACCTCTCAGCACGACCGCAGATAGTGGTTCTTACCAAAGTAGAGGGTCTAGACAAAGAAACAATTGATGCCAGCCTAGCACAGCTTAAAGATGTAATCCCTGCCCATGCGCCGTTGTTTGCTATTTCTTCTCAAACCAAGCAAGGTCTGCCTGAATTACTCCGTGAAGTACATCAGGCCGTCGCGACAGAACGCGAAAAACAACGAGAAATACAAGAAGAAGACACAGATACGATGCCGGTAATTCGTCTGCCGGAGACTGCTAATGCCTGGAAACTTGAAAAGGTAAAGAACGGGTACCGGCTTACCGGTAAGAAAATCGAACGCTTTGCCGTAAAAACAGATTTTAACAGTAATCACGCCACCGAACGACTTAGAGATATCATGCGCAAAATGGGTATCATGCATGAACTGGTTCGACGAGGCGTTGAGTCTGGCGACAAGATTTTTATTGCTGAAATAGGTTCAATCGAATACTAGATGTTACAGCGTCACGAGCGTATTTATCTACAATATCAGCCAGATGAATCAAGTTTAACGCGGTTGCTGGACTGGCAAAAGCTAGCAGCGGTGTCCAATCCACAGGCCCGACCAGTGCAACCTGACAGAATGCATTTGACGGTCATTCATTTCGGTATTTTAGCTGACGTATTTCGCGAGCTTCAGCAAGCGGTCCCGAGTTTGACATGGGACGTATATCAAGCTTCTGTGGCCAACTTCCTTCAAGACGCACAAACTGTATTGCCAGCTCAGGCTACGGTTACTCCGCATGCATTTGAGTTATTTGGCGCCCCCCATAGCGTACTTGCACTGCGGGTCATCACCGATGACGTCCTTATTCAAGCTCACCAACAGGCACTCATGTATCTCAAGGAATGTTTACGGACGTGTGGCATTCAGCACCCCGTTGCTTTTATGCAGGGGAGCGCAAACTTCCGTTTTGCGCTACAGCTTCAGCCACATATATCTTTGCTTCGTTCGGCTCGGTCCCATCCAGATATAGACCTTGATGTAGCTCAACCGCTTGTTCTGCACGCCATGAAAGTACACTATAGTTAAAGCCAGATGATATATGCGCAAACCTTAAAAGCCAGAACCAGGCAAATCGGTCGAAATACGGCAGACATAGGGGCTGATTCGGTTATATATCTGATGAGCAGGGACCAGCGCGTACGCTATAACGACGCTTTGTTGGCTGCTCAACAACATGCTATGTCTTGTCGACTACCGCTTGTGGTTGTGTTTGCTCTGCATTCCAACACTTCTCGACGGTCATTGGAGCATGTTGAATTCATGCTTGAAGGTTTGGCATTCGTCGCTCAAGATCTTGCTCAGAAGAACATCCCCTTCACATGCCAAATCGGCGACCAACCGGCAGTTATTCGGGAGGTTATCCAGCATATCACTCCAGCTGCGGTGTACATAGACTTCAGTCCACTCCGTCGTTCTCGTCGTGACGCCGAGAGCCTTGCATCGTCGATGGCCTGTCCGGTTTTTATTGTCGATACGCACAATATCGTGCCGGTCTGGGAGGCGAGTGAAAAATGTGAGTACGCTGCTCGGACTATCCGTCCAAAAATCCACCGCCAACTCGGGCAGTATTTTGATGAGCCACCAACTGTCCAGGCGCAAGAAGCGTTTTCGCTCTCGCTCCCGGATTCTATCGACCTTGCGCATGCCGTTAGCCAACTGTCGTATAAGAAATCTGGCATAGAACATGCCTATGTATCAGGTGAGGCAGCAGCAGGTACGGCGCTCAAATCGTTTATTGAAGAAAGATTGCAGGCATATGCCCACAGCAGAAACGATCCAACTTTGGGTGGGCTCAGTAGGTTGAGTCCGTATTTTCACTTTGGTCAGTTAAGTAGTCTTGAAGCGGTTATGCGTGTCGAGGAGGCTGTAGCTAGTGACGCCGGTTTACGTTCGTCAGCTGATACATTTATTGAAGAAGCAGTTATCAGAAAAGAGCTGTCTGACAACTGGTGTTACTACAGCGATTTCTATGATAATCTCGATGGTGCTCCGGAGTGGGCTCAAAAAACCCTCGAGAAGCATCGTGGTGACCCAAGAGAGTACCTCTACAGTCGTGAGCAATTTGAGCAAGCTCAAACACATGATCCGGCTTGGAATGCCGCCCAGCAGGAGCTTACCCAGACGGGCAAAATGCATGGCTATATGCGGATGTATTGGGCTAAGAAAGCTCTGGAGTGGTCCGAGTCGCCCGAGCAGGCAATCGACATACTCGTATATTTGAATGATTTTTATTCGTTAGATGGGGGGGACCCAAATGGGTACGCCGGCATCATGTGGTCAGTCGCCGGTGTACATGACAGACCTTGGGGTGAGCGACCGGTTTACGGAACGATTCGCAGTATGGTATATACTGGTCTAAAGCGAAAGTTTAATGTAGAGCAGTATATTGACAAATACACAAAATAATGATAGTATGTTACCATGTCCATATTTAAACACAAAAAACCAGGGTATCAACATGATGCCGAAGCTACTGTCGCACATTCGCGCGACAGCCGTCTTATCGCAGGGCCTTTTGTTTCAATAATTCCAGAAACAGAAGCTATTATGAAATTAATGCTTGCGAGTGATTCGGGTCCAACCTCAACTTCTTTGCCCCAGACTGATGAGCAGCGCCTTACTATATCAGGCCAACCGTTTACCCCTGAGAAAATCCGGTCTATAGATAGTAATTCCAAAGCAATTCAAGACACTGTCTTATCGGGTTATGCAAAATACACACCTGAAAATGGTACCAATTTGCTGGATGTTTATATAGAAGCTCATTTTGTATTTGCTGACGCCGTATCCAGGATGGTGAGCGGCCTTCGACAATCTGAGCCTAAAGCTAAGCTAGAAACCTATATCTACAAGAAATAAATGATACACTGGCTGTCAGATGGCAAACAGTTTTTTATTTTATGATTTGGAAACATCAGGTATTAACCCGCGTGATGCGCGGATTATGCAGTTCGCTGCTCAGCGAACAGACCTGAACCTTAAGCCGGTAGGTAATCCGTTCAATTATCATATTATTCTGACACCAGATGTACTGCCTGAGCCACAGGCTATACTCGTTACTGGAATTACACCGCAAGAAACCATTGCCGATGGTATTTCTGAGGCAGATTTTTTGCGAATATTTCATGAGGATATAGCCACTCCGGGTACAATTTTCACTGGCTTTAATTCTGTTCGGTTCGACGACGAGTTTATGCGGTTTTTACACTACCGTAATTTCTATGATGCGTACGAATGGTCTTGGCAAGATAAAGGTCTAGATGGGACATGCTCGATGTGGTTAGGATGACAAGGGCGCTTCGCCCAGACGGTATAACCTGGCCGTTTGCGCCTGACGGTTCCGCCAGTAACAGGCTAGAGTTGCTTACCAATGTCAATAACCTTGATCATAATAACGCTCACGACGCACTGAGTGATGTGCGCGCAACTATAGCCGTCGCAGCACTTATTCGGGAAAAGCAGCCAAAGCTGTTTGATTATTTGTGCGACATCCGCGACAAACGTTCAGTTGCAAAGATTGTCGAAGCGGGAGATCCATTTGTGTATACATCGGGCAGATACGCGACTGAGACAGAAAAAACCACGGTGGTTACTCGACTTTCTGCCGTAAGCGCTCAGGCGGGAGCGTCATGGGTGTTCGACCTTCGTTATAATCCTGATGAGCTGCTCGAAAAATCATCAGATGATATTGCCAAAGCGCTGACGTTACGACACGATGAGCGAGCCTTCCACGTCCCAATAAAGACGCTCAAATACAACCGCTGTCCTGCGATTGCTCCACTCGGCGTACTACATGCTGAAGGTCAGGAGCGTCTCAATCTGAACATCACGGATTTGCAAAAACGACATTCCCAGGTAAAAGCACAGGCTCAAAAGCTCTCCGCTCTCATGGATGAAGCTATGGAAAAGGTAACATCCCGTCGGCAAACATCATTGAGCACGGATACGATAGAAGTAGACAGTCAGTTATATGATGGTTTTTTTGGTGATTCAGACAAAACAAAGATGCGCTTGGTGCGTAATCTTGATCCATCTGAACTGTCACCGGCTGAAGTGCAGTTTGATGATAGTCGGCTGAACGCACTTATGCCCCTGTACAAAGCCCGGAATTATCCAGAAACACTTACGAGCGAAGAGCGTCAGGAGTGGGAGGAACTCTGCCGGCACAGGCTGACAGTTGGTGGAGAAAAAAGTCGCCTACAACGGTTCGTAAAAAGCTTGCACACCTTAGCAGGTGAAACGTCATTATCAGCAGAACATCAGTATCTACTAGAGGAACTGAGACTCTATGCGGAGAGTTTAGTGCACATAGATTAAGCTGTGTTTTTCATGCCTTTGACTTGCTGAGAAGGTTTGGTGCCTGAGGCTGTTGCACTGTACGCCGCAAACAAAAACCAGCTGGCTACCAGTACATGACTAATGTTTATCCGAAAAGAGGTCCCCGGAACGAGCCCGAGCACAATAAATTCTACCATCTTCCTCACCTATCTTTATCTGAATTATACACAAATATAGTATCGAAGTCAATATTGTGTTATTGATGTATTACTGATACGAACGTGGACTTTGTATCTATCAAGCGTTCAAAATAAAGTAATGCACAGGAGTGTTGTGCACAATACTTGTCTGTGTTCTGGTCAGGGTTACGACCGGTTGGTACACTGATGAGCAAGAGGCAATTTCAAAAAGAGGAGATCGTATGTCACGGCCGCAACAGCAAGCCCGTCCCGTATCGCATGAAAAAAAGAACGGATCGATTAATCGTGGCAAAATCCCAAAAGAAGCTCAGGCTCATAAGGGCCCCTGGCCGGAGATACGAATCGTTCGTGAAACCGATATTAATGACATTGAATATGTCCCGGAATGGGATAGATTTTTGAATGTGTTGGGCAGAAAAAATATCGGAAAAGCCAAGGCCCCATCTTTGGGTTCGGTATTTTTAACACTTGTTGGTGCTCAGGAGATGGGCAGAATGCTTCAGGCTAAAAGCCCCAAAACCTTTGACAGCCGAACCGCGATGACAAAATTGATGACCAGGACTGCAAAACGTATCGAAGCGACCGTTTCTCAAAACGAAAGAATGAAACTCGATGTACTTGATAATCGGCTTCAGGCGCTGTCTGACCTACGCCTGGCTCAGCTAGAAGAGCCAGACACGCTATTTTTAGACCTTGAGGAACGGGCTCATGCCGTCGATGTTGATACCGTACAACGTGAGTGTGACCCAACGATTGACTACGCATGGTCACCGGGAAGTTTCACCTGTGGTGCACTAGAAAAATATAGTCGTAACGAAATGGGCATCGACTTATCTGGTAATCAAGAGCTTCTCGATGAGCGGTCAGAAATCCAGCGCTACCTCGGTAGCATAGGTTTACAGACTCATATGATGGATAGGGATTGGAAGCCTCACCTAACAGTGCTTCAGACGTATGACAATATAGGTGCTACCGAGTTATACGTGCCCGAGGCTCCCGACGAAATAGTACTCGATAGGCCAAAGGCGCTCGTGAATCGAAATAGTCCAGTACAATAACAGTAGGAGTATTCAGCAATCATACCCGATCTACCATGATAATAGATAACCGAGAGAACTTCACTTCCATAGAAATCAACCGTCCAGTTGTGGATGGGACGAAAAAGTTCCTCGATAAGACTGCTCGGCTGGGTGATCAGATGTTTGGCGACGATGTCTCAACACTCATCCAAGATGGTGACATAGATGACGAGGGGTTTCAAAAGATGATAGGCGTTGGCTCAGCTCGGCTAAGACTCTATCAGCCCGGTCAACTACGGTTCCTCATGTTTGAGCGTCGAGCAACGTCTCAGATGCACTTGCAAGGAAGTTTCAGAAATGCACTCAGCAAGCTAGAATCTCACGCTGATCCTTTCTTTGAACATTCCAATCCGGTACATGGGTATCAGGACAAAACTGACAGAGGTCTCGCGGCTACGCTACGCCGTATCGGGTATAGCCATGATATTCCTCGGCAAGGGGATATATCGATTAAATGTGATGGTTTGGCTATCAAAACTGACGGTATATTAGACCCTCGCAACGGCTCAGAATTGGCGTTACTGCCAGCTGTAGAGGATGAGGTTACGATCATGCTCGTAGAGCAGACCGGTCTGTGCATCCGAGCGTTAGCTCATCATGGACGCAAGAGCGTATATCCCATGTCACCAGAATTCTTGCATATTCCTTTCGGCAGACTTCCCCGAGAAACCGAAGACGTTGAGCGGAGCCACTTTTTAGAAGGTGTTAAGGCACTATTACCGTTAACAGTGACACTAGGGGATATAAATACGCAAGTCACCCATCAATACTGTCGCGACACAGACGAGTAGATGGCCTCAGGGTTATGCGCACATACTATCACTGGAAAAACACGCCATTTCCGTGTATACTAAACCGACTTGAATTAAAATTGGTAGGTGTTTTTTTGTTATGAATGACGTGATTAGAGTGCAGGGTGCTCGCGAGCACAACCTGAAAAACATAAGTGTTGAAATTCCGCGAAACCAGTTAGTTGTTATTACTGGTTTAAGTGGTTCGGGCAAGAGTAGCTTGGCGTTTGATACTATTTACGCCGAAGGTCAGCGTCGTTACGTGGAGAGTCTTAGCAGTTATGCTCGGCAATTCTTAGGCCTTATGGAAAAACCCGATGTCGATCAGATAGATGGCCTGAGTCCGGCAATTTCAATAGACCAAAAATCAACCAGCCGAAACCCCCGCAGTACTGTGGCGACCGTCACGGAGATTTATGATTATCTGCGATTATTGTATGCCAGGATTGGGGTTCCTCATTGCCCAATCTGCGGAAAAGCCGTAGACCGCCAGACACCAGCTGCGATTATCAAGAATGTCGCCAACCTCCCTGCAGACGCTCGGCTTATTGTATTGGCCCCTATCGTTGTTGACAAGAAAGGAGCTTTCGAGCATGTGCCTGAGCAGTATATGCGCGCCGGTTTTGCTCGTGTGCGGGTTGATGGTGTTATTTATGCACTTGATGAATTCCCGGAGCTTGATAAAAAATACAAGCACACCATCGAAGTCGTGGTTGATCGTCTGGTCAACGATGAAGCAAGTAAGGGCCGGTTAACCCAGAGTGTTGAGCAAGCGCTTGATTTGGCGGATGGATCACTACAGGTTTTGAATGCCGACAGCGACGAGCTACACGCTTATAGTCTCCGTTACGCGTGTATTGACCATCCTGATGTACTGATACCGGAGCTAGAGCCACGAACGTTTAGTTTTAATAGTCCGCATGGTGCCTGTCCAGTCTGTACGGGGCTTGGCTCTCGGCTCGAAGTCGATCCGGAGCTGGTTATCCCTAATGGACGGCTTACGATTGCCGAAGGTGCTATCCGTCCATTCAATCGAGTTAATGCAGATGCTTGGTACAGTAAAAAAATGCAGGCAGTGGCCGAGCGGTACAACTTTTCACTCCATGTGCCAACGGCAGAACTGTCCGAAGACAACCTTGACAAGTTGCTCTATGGTACGGATACAGAGACGTACACGATTGCGCTTGGGACTGGCCGCTTTTTCGACACAACATACGAAGGGGTTATTCCTAATCTAGAACGACGACACAAAGAAACGGACAGTGATTTTATGCGTCGCGATATCGAGCGCTTTATGCGCGAACGCCCGTGTCACGAGTGCCACGGGCGTCGTCTGCGTCCGGAAGTCTTAGCCGTTACTATTGGTGATTCATCGATTATGGATATTTGTGAGCTGTCGATTGACGATGCGTTGGAATTCTTTAAGGACATCAAGCTGACCACAAACCAAGAGCACATCGCCAAGCAGATTCTTAAAGAAATTCAGGCTCGCTTGCGCTTTATGGAAAATGTTGGCCTGCATTATCTAAGCCTGTCGCGCAGTGCCGTCACCCTATCCGGCGGTGAAGCCCAGCGTATCCGCTTGGCGACACAAATTGGCTCAGGACTACAAGGTGTTTTATATGTATTAGACGAGCCGAGTATCGGTCTGCACCAGCGTGATAATAAACGCCTTATTTCGACACTGCAACATTTGAAAGAACTTGGCAATACCGTGCTAGTTGTCGAGCACGACGAAGAAACCATCCGAACCGCTGATTATCTGCTTGATATTGGTCCGGGAGCGGGAATTCACGGGGGTGAAGTCATCGCTCGTGGAACACCTGAGGTGGTAGCGAAGGAAAAGCTCAGCATTACCGGTCAGTACCTGCGTGGCGAAAAACAAATCGAAACACCAAAGAAACGACGCGCCGGCAGCGGTAAAGCCCTATCCATTAAGGGCGCCCGAGAAAATAATCTTCGAGGTATAGATGTCGATATACCACTGGGAAAACTCGTTGTCGTCAGCGGTGTATCCGGCTCTGGTAAATCAAGCCTGATAAACGACATTCTGTCCAAGGAGCTGTCAGCTCGGTTGATGCGCGCCAATGAAGTACCTGGTCGGCATGATGAGGTGCAGGGAATTACGCATTTGGACAAAGTCATCACGATTGATCAATCTCCAATTGGCCGGACACCCCGCTCTAACCCAGCGACATACACCGGGCTGTTTACGCCCATACGTGAACTCTTTGCGACCACACCGGAGTCAAAACTCCGTGGCTATAAACCTGGCCGGTTCAGTTTTAATGTAAAGGGTGGACGTTGTGAGAACTGTTCTGGCGACGGTATCATCAAGATAGAGATGCATTTCTTACCTGATGTCTATGTCCCGTGCGAGGAATGTAAAGGCAAGCGCTACAATAAAGAAGCCCTCGAGGTGCATTACAAAGGCAAGACAATCAGCGATGTGTTAGAAATGACATGTGAGAGTGCGTTGGAATTTTTCGAAAATATTCCAGTTATTGCAAAAAAACTAGAGACGTTGGTCGAGGTTGGATTGGGCTACATAACCCTCGGCCAGCCGGCGACGACTCTATCTGGGGGTGAGGCGCAGCGGGTTAAGCTCGCCACGGAATTATCGCGCCGAGCAACGGGCAGAACCTTGTATATACTGGACGAGCCAACAACCGGGCTTCACATGGAAGATGTAAAAAAATTACTGGGTGTCTTGCACGCTCTTGTGGATACTGGCAATAGTATGATTGTTATCGAGCATAATCTGGACGTCATAAAGAACGCAGACCACGTTATCGATATGGGCCCTGACGGCGGCGCTGGTGGTGGAACCATTGTCGCAGAAGGAACGCCAGAACAGGTCGCAAAGAACAAAAAATCCTACACCGGAGCTTTTTTGCAAAAAATGTTGCAATGAACACCAGTAGTTACGCGGAAGAACAAGCGTGGATGCGGGCAGCCGAACAAGTAGTGGAAGCCGAGCCACATCAAGCTCACGAATCAGGGCTGTCGCCAGTGTTTATCTACGGAAACTATCTTGTCATGTGTTCACTGCTGGCTGAAAAAGAGGCCGTCGAGTTAGGTCGTGGGATTACCATTGGTACTACTAAAGAATTAGCCTTGTACGGTCTTTTGTCAGCGCATAATGTACAGTCTACCCAAGCTCTGCGGAGTGAGCGCCTCGTAGAATCGCTATTTGCACAGCCGGCGGAGCGACTTTTCTTTACCTTGAATCATGCGCGTACGGTCGAGTCGGAGGTTGCTACGTCGCACGGCTATCAGGCGGATGGGCACCACCCGGTACGTTTGAACGAGAGTACCCTAGTGAACAAGCTACGTGAAGCCAACACCATAAGATAGTTGGCTATTGGCAAATGTATCTGTTATAGTTGGTCGAACGTATCGGTTATTAGCCGAAAAAAAGGGAGAATGTACGCACTATGTCAACTGACACGATATCAATAGAGCTGAAAAAGCGCGAAATTATAAGAAAGAAACTTGCTGTCCTGCGAGAAACTGGTGAAGTACCGGTCGTAGTACACGACCACGGGAAACCGTCAATGCACGCATCTGCGTCAATGGTACCACTTCAAAAAGTTGTTTCCGCTGCGGGCAAGCATCACCCAATCGAAGTCAAGCTCGGCGCTGAAGACCGCCTGGTTCTTATCCGAGATGTCGATTATGATCCTCGTAAACATCACTTGCGACACGTTGTATTTCAGGCTATTCGTCGAAACCAGAAAGCGCATGCTGGAATCCCTATAGAATTTACTGGTGATATTCCAGCAGAGCGTTCTAGCCTCATGGTTATTTACCAGCTTGACCACGTTGAAGTAGAGGCCTTGCCAAGCGATCTTCCGGATGCGATTCTAGTAGACCCATCAGCACTTGTGGAAGTCGGCGACACCATGCTTGTTGGCGACCTGAAAGCACCGAAGGGCGTCACTATCCTTACTGAAGCTACCTACCCTATTGCAACCGTTGAGATGCCTAAAGACCAGCTCGCAGAAGCTGAAGCATCTGCCGATTCTCTCGCCGAAGATGCAGAGACTATAGGCGTCGACGATGAAGACGCTCCTGCCACAGAAGTTTCTTCAGAAGATGATGATGATTCTTCTGACGATAGCTCAACTGACGATCAAGAAAAAGAGTAAATACACTAATAAACCTGGTTCCTCTCTACGTACGTTCATGAGTCCATAAGAGAGGTCAGTAGAATATTCGTTTCGTGCCATGGAACACACTTCGCCACAACCATCAGATCGCGACAATCGAATGATGTCTTCTTTTGAGCGTTCCAAATCTGATAACGAGGACGACGAAGAGGAAAAAAAGAAAAAAAAGACAAAGTTGCGTAAAGAAAAAGACGCGTCCCAAGCAAAAAATACGTCTGATTTTGATAAAAAGTCGTCAGATAAAAAATACGGCGAGCAACCCGAGCGCCGTAAACCGTCTATTTTAGATATGTTAGTTGATGGTGATGCGACTGAAGAGAAACCAGGCAACCACAAAGAACAAACTGCCGACAAATCCGACACCAAAGAAGCAGACACGCCAACAGTCGAGGCCTTAACCGAAGAAGAGAAGCTCCAGGCAACCGAGGCCTTCATTGCTGCTCGTAGCCAGCTACTGCAATCCGAATCATCCCAGAAACCCGATGAGGATATTGAGCTAGAATCAACTCCGCGACTAGCAAATGTACGTTTTTTGGAGAAACTTCAGCAGCGTATTGCATCGTCAGAAGAAATACCTACTGACGAACAGTATCAGGACTTAGTAGATTTTGCGGTAGCTGATGCTGTGAATGAATCCAAAGAGCATGATCAAAGCGAGGCTATTACTGAAGGCGCGAGGATTGAGGCAGACGCGGCAGACATTAAAGAAGCAGACGATGATGTGCAAACGCCAGCCGTAGCTTCAGCACCCGTTTCTCGTCCTTCACCTCCATCCCGACCTTTTGTTGGGAATAGCGGAGGGGCAAGCGGTAACGGCTCTGGATCGAGTGGTGGCGGTCAGGGGTTGGTGCCGCCATCTTTTGGAGGTGGCCCAATTCCATCACACATCAATACCAGTCCTAACGCTGCATCTGGACCTAGCCCGTTATCTTCAGTAGAGCGCTCATCGACCTCTCGTCATAATCGTGGCCCAGATTTGTTACTTGGTGGGTTTGTTGGTTATCTGATTGGTCGTCGTCGAGGCAGAATTAAAACAGAACAAGAGCTGGGGAGTGTCGAACGCTCACTCACCAAGCAAATCAAACAACTTGAACAGACTGTTGCATCGTATGAGGAAAAAACAAGAAATCAGACTGCAGAAATCATTACGCCAGCCAAGGACGAGGCTGAGCGGAGTTCGGTTGCGCCAGCTTCACGAGAAGCGGGCAATAGTTTCAGCGAGTCGAGTCCTCACCGGCCAGACGTACCTGAGTCAACACCTGTTTATTCATCGGAACAACAACCAACATTTGGAAATACTATCTTCGCTACTAGTAAAGCTCCCGAAGCAAAGAGTCGTTCCTTCGAAACACCGTCAGGCAGATCAGACGTCATGACTCGTGTGCGGGAGAACATTGACTCCGCTACAAAGGCAGACGTATTGGAAGTTGCCGACACTATCATGTATCGAGGTCAAACCTTGCGGACGTTTCATGAACAAACTGACGTTTCTGAACGTGCCATGCGCCAGATTGTCGTAGAACATCTCAGGGGTGGTCGTATCGAAGTGTTAGTGGCTCGCAGTCTGGCTGAATCTGCTCGGACAAAAGAGCAATCCCCAGAAGTTGT
>Ga0306869_1000143_pt1 | contig 41136 bp, 63 predicted proteins | sample AntRauTorckE6833_FD_190421 | JGI IMG/M metagenome (GOLD analysis project Ga0306869, IMG submission 190421) | Saline lake microbial communities from Rauer Islands, Antarctica - Metagenome Torckler E6 #833 (v2) (version 2) | ecosystem: Environmental > Aquatic > Non-marine Saline and Alkaline >... | reverse complement strand
GGATAAACGGTATTGCACCGATTAACAAGGCTTCTCGTTACAACATAAAAAAGTTCAGAGAACAGTTAGATAGGTTAGGAATACGCTTTAACAGCAACGATGAGATAGTTAAAGTTGACGGCTAACGTCCCGGCTATGCGGAGTGCGGGATTAAATACCACAAATCTTTCAGCCTACCGAAATGTTTATTAATGTTCATTTACTTTCAATTTAGCACCAAAACCCGCATTACGTATAGCCATTGTTGTGCTTTCGTGCTTTATTTTCTTTTAGTTTTCAATGTTTGACAATTTTTATTTTTCGGGTTGGCTTGCAGCTCTTTGCCACCGCAGGAACGAGGATGGCAATGTGCTGCAAATGCGTTAGGCTAACTCCTTGTCCATACATTTCTTTACTAATCCTTCTATATCACTCGGGTGAAATGAAACATCCCAATGCCATTTTCCAAATCCTCCGTGATTATTTACTGCATTTATCCATTCATGCAAATACTCACGTTTGGTTTTGTTCTGTTGACTGTCAACGCCTTTTGTTTCCAAAACCATATAGTCACCATTTACCAATCGCAAAATAAAGTCAGGATAGAATTTTCTGATTACTCCTTTGTGATTATAGAGAATGGTAAATCCTAAATGGTCATTTTTTACAAAGGATTCAACCAAATCTGATTTGTCAAAGAAGTAGGCTTCACTTGCTTCCCAACCACTATCATAAACACAATGACTTATATGTGATTTCTCTGTCCATTCACAAGGTTTACTTGTGTACCAAGTACGCACGTCTTCTGTTGAACGAATTGGTTTTTCCTTATCAAATATTGGTGTCAGTTTTTCTGTGTTATCCGAACGAATAGCTGACCAAATATGCTGAACGATTTTGTTCATGTTCAGTATGATCAGAATCTTTCTTTTTGAATCATCTTGGTGGAACAAGTCATTCTTGATTTGAATTTTATCAGAATCTATAAACTGTTCAACAATCCGAACAACTTGTGCTAAGAATATCTCTTTACTTCCTTTCCAATCTGGTCGTTTTTCAGAATTGTAAATGGTTGATGCTATTCTAAAAACTATCGATTGAACTCTTGTGTCTTCTGCAATTTGGTCAAGTCCAATAGCTGATTTTACTTTCGGATTAGCTTTTTCTGAAATGATGGCTGCCATTTCTGCTTCCGTAATAGAAGCGTAAGGGTCAATCTCTAAAACGCTTACTTTCTCCCAATCCAATTTTAGTTGTGGACGATACACATGGTCAATCCTAACCACATTTGGGAAAGTTATTTCATGTTCTGCCTTTTCTTTTCTCGGCTCAATCTTAGTTTTTGGTTTTGGCGGTGGTGGTGGTGTTCCTTCTCCGCCTTCATGTGGCAAGAATGTAAATGGAACTCCGAAAATGTTTACATATTCAGCTTCAAATAAACCATCTTCACCAACATCATAACTTACTCTTCTTAAGCCTCTACCTACAACTTGCTCACACAATAATTGACTGGAAAATGCTCTCAAACCCATTATATGTGTAACTGTTTTGGCATCCCAACCTTCTGAAAGCATCCCTACAGAAATAACATTTTGAATTTGCTCTCCTGGTTCTCCTTCTTTACCAACAGTATCAACAGTTAATCGCAACAATTCTGCTTGTTGTTTCTTAGTCAATTTTGGAGTGTTTTCTTCTCCATCCTCATCTTCTGTATCGAGTACTAATTCAACTGCTTCTGTTTCTGATTCAGCACTTTCTAAAACTCTACTGTCAATTTGTAGCGTTTTTTCAGGAGCACACAATTCAGGTATTAAAATCTGATTATGGTCAAAAGCATATTTGATACGTGCAGAAGTTTCTGTTCTATTCGCTACGGTAATCATTACGGGCGGAACTTTATGGCCTACAGATTCCCATTCGTTTTTGGTTTCTTGCCAATCTTTACCCAATAAATAATACGCATTGATTAAAAGGTCGGGCAAAGGTTCTGTTTCATCTGCTTTTCGATTGATGTCGTCTTTTACTTCATCATCTGCGTAGATGTGGTACAATCTTGATTTTAATTCTTTTGTGCGTTCACTATCATCACGAACAACTACTCTTGGTGTTTTTACTAAGCCTGATTCAATGGCGTCATTCAATCCAAAGTCTGAAACTATCCAAGTAAATAAGGCATCTTCTGCGGCTTTTTTTCCTGATGGTGTAAATGGTGTTGCAGACAAATCAAAACATTTTAGAATTCCTCTTTGCTCATGGATTTTATCTAAACCACCTACCCAAATAGTAGCTTCTTCGGCACTGTCTTTATCTGAACCTGTGCGTTGGTATTTTCCTGTGGCTTCTGTGTTGGTTCTCCAAGCATGATGAGCTTCATCATTCAGTACAATGATGTTTCGTGCGTTGCTCATTTCACCTAATACATTTCGAACATAAGCCTCACCACTAATTTCCATTCGTTGGCGTTTGTCAACAGAACGCAAATAGCCTTTTTCAACTTTAGCATCAATCTTATCTTGAGAATCCCAAGCTAAGGAATGCCAGTTATGAATAATCACTTTTCCTTGACGGAGTTTATCCATCAATGCGGCAGGGACAATGTTAAATTCTTCGTAGTAGTTTTCTTTGTGAGTTGGTTGTAAAACCTGCAAGCGACTTTTAACGGTTAATCCAGGGGCAACACACAAAGCATATTTGCTGAATCGTGCATCCATTGGATTGGTTACTTTGTTCAAAAAGTTCCACGCGATAACCATGGACATGATAATAGTTTTACCTGAACCTGTTGCCATTTTACTGCACCAACGTTCAAATGCACCGCCATCTCCTTGAATGTCAATTCCTACTTTATCGGCAGCAGGAGCTTCTGTAAGCCATATCAAAGTTTCAATAGCTTCTAATTGGCAAAAGAAGAATCTGCGGTCTTTGCGTTCTTCTGGGTCTTGCCAGTGTTCGAGAAGTCTTTTGGTAATACCTGTAACTCCTGGATATCCAGCTTCTTTCCATGCTATTACTCTTGGACGAATTTGATTTACAGTATCAATTTCTACAAAGATGCCTGGATCATCAAAGGCTTTAGAGTTAGGCGTAGCCATAACGTAACCCGCAGGACGTCTGCCTTCCTTTATGAAGAAATTTCTATTCTCTCTATCGTAGAACCAATGTTGCTGTGGTTCTTGATGAGGACTATTAATGATGAGTTTATCGATAGTTCCTGCCATAATTTATAATGTTATAACTCTTAAACTTTCAATACCTCTGTCGTCAATAATTTTAACTGCAACCGCTGAGCCTGCTTCAAAAGGAAGTGAAATTGTCCCTTTAAATGCTTCAATTTTTTCTTCGTCTATTTCTGCTTTTAGGTTCTTGGCTAGTTTTGCCCAACCATTTTTTGCCCCAGCCATAGGGAAGAATACTTGCGAAGGAAAAAGAGAACGGTTATCATAATCCGTATCGAGCATCCACATGGCAATGTTCTTTTTACCGCCACTTTCTACATTTCCTGTTTTCGGGTTGTAATAATCAAAACCCATTACTTCTACTTGAGTTTTACCATCATCAAGCTTGTGAATACGCACATCAGGTTGACCAACCAACCAAAAACTTTCGTTGCTACTGCGTTTTTTACGCAAATCGTCAGTGAGCATATCGGCATTCATTTGAGCTTTTATGAGCTGCATACCTGCAATAGCAGGAGTCAGTTCGTCTATATCTTTAGCGGCTTCTTCATCAAATTGGAAGGCACAGAACAACAGCATATCAGGTTTTAGAGCTCTTGCTTCTTGCCAAGCATTTTCTACCATGCGTTGTTCCAATGGGGCATGTTCCGGGCCGAAAACCACCAAGACCTTTTTAGGAACATCTTCTTTGGTTTCTGCTTCTGCCTGGATGTACTTGGTGCCTGATAAAGGCTCTACACGTGTAAACTGAATGATGTTTCCACCCTTGGCTCTTACACCTGCACGCAAGAGTTCATCTCGCCATTCTGCCTGGCGATTGGTTTCGCCACTGCGAGCAATGGATGTGTCTGAACCAGTATCGTCTTGTTCCAATTCATCAAAGCTTTTGGCATAAGGAGCAGGGACTGCTTCTACGGTAAAGGGACCAGTTACTCTTGTTTTATTACGTTCAACAAAGGGATGAGTATAAAGTGTAATATCATTGCCTGGTTCTTTGTTTGCAATCATAGAAACGGTTTTCTTTGAGAAGCTTTTATACTTCAGCCCGCTACTAACACCTTCGTTTGGCTGTGCTAGTTTATAAAAATCGTATGGAGTGGCTAATAGCCGTTGCTTTGCTAAAGTAATTGCAACTCTTGATGTATCGCAAGTAATCCATCTTCTGCCCCATTCTTCAGCAACTACTGCTGTCGCTCCGCTACCACAGGTGATGTCTAAGACTAAGTCACCAGGATCTGTTGTCATAAGAAGGCAACGCTTGATAACGTGAGTGTTTGTCTGGACTACATATTTTTTATTGTCAGCACCTACAGTATCATGCCATGGAGATGTCAATGATGCAAAAAGATTTTCATCAGCATACATAATAAATGTAAGTCGATTTCCTTCAACCTGTAATCGTTTGGCATCTCTCAAATTATCCATTCCATCTTTGGTAGTAGCATAACCATTCTTTGGGTGTAAATATTCATTTTCCTCATATTCATAAGTAAACATTCCAGAATCCATTATCCCAGATGGTTCAAGCGACTTCAATCGATATATTCTAGCATCATCAGGTAAAAGAGAATGATTATCCACCTGTGCCTTTGTCATTCTGTGGCGACTATTATCTGGCAATTCATACCAGCAGTAATGAAAATCACCCTCTACATTTTGATCTTTATAAAGCTTATGGTATTTAGTAAGTTTTGAATTGTTAGAAATCTTCTTTTTACCATACCAAATGATAAAGTCTCCCATCTGTTCTAAGAATGTCGTACCAAATGGCATAGTTTTCTTTCGAAATGGAATTATGCTAATGAAGTTTTCTGCTCCGAATACTTCGTCTAAAATAGAGCGAATGTGATGTAAATTTTCATCACTTATTTGAACAAAGATGCTTCCAGATTCATGCAACATTTCATGTGCCACCAGCAATCGGTCACGTAAATATGTTAAATACGAGTGAATCCCTAATTCCCAAGTATCTCGGAACGCCTTTATCATTTCAGGTTCAGAACTTAGATCATCATCTTTTCCATCCTTAACTTCTTTTTTATTTACGAAGGGCTGAAAATTACTGCCGTATTTGATGCCATAAGGAGGGTCAAAATAGACCATCTGCACTTTGCCAGCCATGCCTTCTTTTTCAAGCAAGGAGTTCATTACCAAAAGGCTGTCTCCTGCAATCAGACGGTTTGTCCAGCCTTCTTTGTGCTTGTAAAAGTCTATGGCTTCACGCAGTGGTTTCTTTTCAGAAAACATACTCATTTGTCCACCATCATCTTTATCCTTTTTTACAGTTTCAATGATGGTCTTCGGGTCAATACGTTCATGCACATGCAAACTCACCGTAGGCACTTCAAAACTGGTATGCTCGGCTTTTCCTGCCCATTGTAATTGTGGATCAAGATGCGGGTCATATTCGTATTTCTTTTTTGCTCCAGTGTCAGGATCACTTGCAGGAGTTACTAGTCCAACGTGAGGAATATTTGCACGTTCGTCTTTGCTGTGCTCGTATTGTTCAATCTGTTTCTTCGTGAGTTTCTTGGCCATATTATCTCTTAAAAATCTTTATTCAATTTTGTTAGCGTTGGCAAAAAAGCAATGTGTGCGTTAGCACTCTTTGCTTTGTGCGGTTGGCTCTTTTTTTAATTGGGCATAACGTATAGTGTATGGCAAGTGCCATCACAGAACTTAATTAAAAACATTGATTTTGTTTATTACTTCCAAAACATGAACTCTAACTCCTGTGGTTTAGTTCCCTCAACTAAGAAATCTTTACCGTCTTTGTGGGGGTCGTTTCTTAACTCACTTCTGTTATACAAGTTCCAATTATAATCTATTTTGTAATTGTGTGAGTTCCCCTTCAAGTTGTATTTGAAAGGAGAAATTGAAATTTTAACAAAGGTTCTCATACAACCCACCTCTATATCAGGGGTTCTGTGTATGTTATACTGGGTTAGTCTTAGAAGGTTCTTTGCGCCAAAATCTCTCACATTTTCTTCCTTGGCTTGATGCTTTATTTGTTCCATTGACCTTTGGTGGTCTTTGGAAATATCTTTGAACTCTTGTATTGCGAACAAAGTTGGATGAACATCACACCAAATATAGTTAACATCATTAGTTCCAAAACCATCTCCGTGCCACCCAGGTCTGTTTACAGGGTTATCTGGGGTAGCATACAAGTGTTTAGCGGTTACGTATATATACTTGTTCCTCAAACCGTCTCCTAAGCCCTTCTCATGCTCTGTGGCGGACTTTATCATATTTCTTAACCATGACAACCTTTTAGGCAAACTCTTCCACGAGAAGTCTTTATTTGCCATTTTGATGGGCAAGTATAAGTAGGCCATCATTTCAGGGCATTCCATGTCAAAATGGTCTATTACTGTTGGTTCTTGTCCAAATTTATTCATTACTTTGTTTTTATTCTTTATCTAACAAAAGGAAACCATATTCCTGAGACACTGCATATTGTCGATATACCTTATACCCTAAATACTGTTCGCCGTCCATTTTTAGCAACAACTTTACATAGTTTAGAAGCTGTTCAGAAGCTTTGGCTGCTGATAAATACGTATTCAGATTGACTAAAATAACAGCCTCCCCCTTCTCTAAGAACTTCAGAGTATTAATAGCTATCGCCATGTTATTGGCCGTATCTCTGTCGTTTGAATTGAGGGTTAACCCTTCAGTGGAAAGGCGTTCCTTTGTTTTGCTCTCTTGCAACATTTCAGCTAAGTCTTTAAACACATAGCTTTTGAAAGGAGCCAAGTCAAATATATTTTCAAATATGTTATGAGGGCATTTATGCATTTGTCCTTTATCGTGCAGCTTTTCAAACTCCTCTGATGTTATTGAGAAAGGTGTAGATATTCTTTTAGTCAAATCCTCAATAGGGGGTAATAAACTTTCAGTAATCATATTTACTTTTTAACATTCTACATTTACAAAGTGCTGTGAACTGCACCTCCTTTGTTTTTTGATATCTCATCAACCATATAACAAACAAAATGTGCATTTAGTTGCTCTTTTAACTATCTTTTCTAATTTTACTTATCACTTGGTCGGTGATTTGTCTTGGTGTCATCCTGTTGTCATCATCTAAAAGCCAAGATTTATTTATTTGTATACCAACCTCGTGCATATCTTTCTCACTGAACTCTTTCTTTGTAGAAGGGTAATACCCACCTTTTGAGGGTTTTGGTCTAACAAGCTCTATCAACAAACGGTTAAAGATAAACCCTATTCCACAACAAACAAATAAAATAGGTTGTAGAATTTCATGTTCCCACGTTTTTCAACCCTCAATAGGAACTCTTTGTCCCCCGCAATTTCTCCTTGCCTAAACTCAGAATTTCTGGTTTCCATATGCGAATTTTATTTGACTTCCACCATTTTCAGTTTCACATAAACAATAACAGTCTAAAGTTACTAACAACTCCCCATACACATATGTTGTCGGAAAACCTTTAAATTTATTATTACTGATATGTACTGTTTTAGTCCTCATAAAATCCATTATATCCTACCCATTGAAACCTCTCTCCATCTCCCAAGGACAGGATTTTTTTAGATGCCTCATAATATAGAGGTGTCCATCTGTATTATAGGTTCCGAGTCATCTTTTAAAGTGTTCTCACGAGCCTCAGAAGCCGTTATTTGAGAAAAACATTGACCGACTAATAAAAATAGGAATAACAACACAAATAATACTTTACCCCAAGGAAAGTTGGGTTGAACCTCTAATGTTCCGAATTGCTGTTGGTTTTTCATAGTTAAATGTTTTTTTTTAATTAATTCTCCAAATCTTTGCAGCTCTTTTGCATCTTGTGCAAGTACACTCATAAAGCCTGTCAGTTAAGGTTAAACCCTTCGTTGCTTTCATGAAATTGTCAGATAAAGCTATCCTAATTTTATCGTTTGTTTAGCAGATATTTTAAATTATCGTGTTATTGGCAGATATTCACTCTTCTTCTAATGCTTGCGCAAGAAAAACTAATTCTATCGTCACATCTTTGTCGCATTCTTTGCAACGGCAATCAGCCCTTCCTTTTCTGTACCATCCAGCTTTACAGCACAGTGTTTTATGTTCGCTTAATAACTCTTCTATTCCATCTTTCATTTGTCAAAATTATATACCGAACCCTACTAATGTACAAGTGGTTGAAGTTTCGATTGCTCGCAAGTGCATTTCTTATATCTGGCCATGTTTATTTATGTTTAATCAAACACAATTACCTCTAAGTTGTCTGAATTACCCTCTCTTATAGCTTCTAACAACTCCTTTTTAACAAAGTCATACTTACCCACCAAAGCGTCTGAAAGTTGCTCACAAGTGTCCGTAGTGACGTAACCCTCAATTTTACCTTGGTCACAATCTCTAGTTGGTCCGTGAACCGCAACAATTTCTTCTTTAACGCCGAATAAATCACACAGCCACTGATGGTTGGCTACCACTTGTATTGTTATGTAATCTCCAAAGTCTTTGTCGTAAGGCTCTATTTGAACCCACGCTTCATGTTCATCCACAGAAGGTAAGGGTTGGAGGGAGTAATCAATATCTCCTTCATAGCTTGAAAACTGCTCTTTCATATTTTCAAAATCTATTTCTACATTTTTCTCGTTACACATAATTTGTTTGTTTTGTTCGAGGATTAAACGTGGGAGTGAGTGTAATTGTTTTGCTGAACCTGACATTTATTTTTATTCCCCACAACAGTTGCTATTACGCCATAGTAACGGCGGATAGCTTTGTGTTACCTGTAATTAAAAAGGCGACTTACTCAAATCTGGTAAGGACCAATCTGCAATAAAATATTTACAGCCTTTACATCTTCCAATTCCGTTTTGTTCTTGAGATTTACAGCCTAAACAGCCACCGTGAAAAATCAAATTTTCTTTTGAGTTTGGTTCGTCAAAAACTTTTTTGATATTTCTAATTTTTTCAATATGGTTTTCTTCAATAAAATCATCGTGTCCCATAAATTTTTTCATTGAAGCATAATCATTTTCTATATGTTCAATAAAATCTTCTTTAGTTCTTAAAGTTTTTTTTCTTTCTTTTGGTTTTTCATCGCTTAAACAATTATTTCGCAAAAACATTTCAGTTTTAGTTTCAGTTGTTTTAGTTTCTGTTCTGTAAATCAGATAAGCAATTGCTATTAAAATAATGTATTCCATTGTTATAATTTTTAGTTATTAATATGCACTCTTGTGTATTTGGTTTTTGCAAAACCACGCCTTTAAAAAAACAGGTGACAAAGTATATAATGCATAATTTTAAGAAAAATAAAATTCCGACACCATATACAAAACGTTATGCACCATTAGAGCCATTTACGTGCTTTACGTATTCTTCTTTTTCAAATATTTCGTGTTCAGAATCAAGTTGGTAAACTAATTCCGCAACAAGTGGCTCCGTTAAGTTCATACTATATTCGTGATTTATAGCATTACCGAGTTTCACTATTATATTAGCTCTTACTTTGCTACTAACTTCGGTCATTCTAAATACTTCAATTAAACTTTTCATAATTTTATTTTTAAGTTAAACGGTGCATAACACCGTACATATTTTATTTCGTTCCTCAACAAATCATATACAATTCGTTGTGCGCTATTTAGGAAATGAATCAAGCCAAATTCCTGATGCAAGTGTCCAAGCTGTTTTTGGGCTTATGCGCCATTTGTAAACTCTTTGCCAAAGTGTAGGATTTTCAATGCCCTGATACCAATTTGCAGTTCCCCAGTAATTGAAAAATGAAATTAAACAGCGCACAACAACACCTATACTCCATGCCTGTTTAGTTCTTTCTTTAATGTTTTTTGCTTCGTTCATAATTTTATAATATTTGAAAGTTTCGTTCTCGATTTACGGCACGAGAGCATAGCCAAAACGTTGTATGCAAGTGCTTAAATTAGTGATAAATTGAAAGTTCATCGTTTCAAGTCTTTTTCTTTTATTTTTTCCCCTTCCTTAAATCCGTTTAACCATCCACAAAGTAAAGTGTGAATGTAGGATTTTGAAACTGTATCGTTTATTGACCATTCGTGGTCTTGGCAAAAATTAATTATTTGACACTCAATTCCACCAAGATTAAGAAGTAAAGTGTATCCTATTTTTTCAGTTGGCTTTTTAAACCAACCTTGTTTTATAGTGTATTTTTTCTCTTGAAGGTAATACCTATCGTCTTTTTTTCTAACGTCTTGTAATAATTTATTAAGCTCAATATCTTTTACTTGTTTTGCTTCTTCAAGTTCATTTTCATTGTAATAAGAACACATCATAATATTTATATTTTTTGCCCTCGCTTAAAAAATAAAAGAAAAAGGGTAGGTTAATAATTCAAATTTTTGTCCTTTAAAGTCGCACCAGACATACAACACGGTATAAAAGCCATTGAAAAAACGGCTCTTATACCCATACGTTACCTACAAGTGCTTAATTCTGTTCATTAAACAAAGTTGGTGCTTCAATCTCTTTTTCTTTTCTTTTTTCTCCCACCCTTTCAATCGCAATATTAAAATAGTTTTCGTCCATCTCTATTCCTATTCCGTTTCTGTTTAGGTTCTTGCACGCTAACATTGTTGTTCCAGAACCCATTGTATTATCTAAAATTGTATCATTTTCTTTAGTGGAGGTGCGTATTAAATACTCCATTAATAATAAAGGTTTCTGAGTTGGGTGCAATGTGTTTCGTTCAACTACATTAAACTCTAGTAATCTTTTAGGGTATCGCTTACCATTATTGTCGTTACCTTTTCTATTATCTTTTCCGTAACCATCAAAACTACTTTTACCGCTTTTTGATTTATAAGGCTTACCTTCTGTGAATTGTGGGTTATAGCAAAATTGTTTTATGTAAAATACACTAATAGTTTCTAAGTCATTCATAGGCATTCTTTTAGCGTTTAAATGTCCTGTTCCTTTTGGCTTTTTCCATATCCAATCGTATTTATAGCTCTTTATATTAGATGTTCTTAAAAAACTGCTAAAGGGTTCACTTCCAAATAACACTATTGCACCATTTATTTTTACAATTCTATTGTATTCATTCCAAAGTTCTTTAAAAGGTATAATGTTATCCCATTTACATTGAGTAGTTCCATAAGGTAAGTCACAGATAACAGCATCAATACTATTATCTTCAATCGTTTTCATTACTTCAAGGCACTCGCCTAATCTTAAATCTATCATAAATATTTTAATTTTATCAAATTAATTTGCCACTTTGCTTTATCCATTATCTTCTGTTTTAAATCCTTCTAAAATCCCTCTGTACTCATCAACGGAATACCTATTCGTCTTATCAATAAACACGATTTGCTGTGACTCCATTTGTTCGGCGCTAAACATAGCATCCATGTGAATCCAAGTGTCGGCCAACAAAATACTTTCTATTCGCCAAATACCATAAACAAAAAGTATCTCTGGACATTGCACTGCTATTTCATGAAACATTTTAACTAACTCCTTAGCTGAGTACCCTTTCGCGAATGGCACAAAATCAATAGCATTGCCATTGTCGTGCATACCAGTTCCATCCCTGTAATACTGATGACCTTCTACCCTCAAACCACTTTCATCTCTATTTCCACCTTTCCACAAAGTGTTCATAATTATACCTTCCCATCTGGGAGTGCAATCTCCATAGGAGTCAGCCACCTCATTGTAGAAGTCAAACACCGCCTGAACGCCTAAAATTAGGTTACCGTTCATTTTTCGGATAGCTCGTCCTTTTTCTTCCTGCCATATTCGGTAAGGCACAATTTCTCTTAAATCAATGTTTTCAGTTAGTTTCATATAATTTCATTTTCTTTGTTAACTAAAAAGAAGGAGGGGTTTAAACCTCTCACATAGTCTTCAGACTCCCAATAGTACAACTTTGTTCCGTAAGGTGGGCTTTGCCTTGTTACTTCTAATTCTATACTAGCTGTTTTCATATATCATTGCTTTTATTTGAATTAAGTTCCCTTTCCGTGTAAACCCATTTTTCTATTGCCACAGGATACCAATTTCTGCAAGGTACATACCTCAAAAGATTCCCATCTTTTATCACTTTAACACTTTTTGTTTTCATTAACCCCTTATTTTAATACCACCCTTCTCAGTAATCAATATTTCAGCCAATTTTGTCATATAGTCGTAACCAAGTGCCGTATTCATACAAACTCTTTTGGCTGAATACATAAACCCTCTGTCATGTATAACTAAACCCTTACCTAACCTAATACTATTAGTTTTCAAAACCTTCTATTTTTCTGCTGCCAAAAGAATGCCAATAGCCTCCAAATGGCTTGAATTTATGGTTGCGACCTAGCCACATTTTACAACTAGCCGCAAATATTCCAACCTTTTTCTCCTTTTCCAACCTAATGCTTTTAGTCATCATATACCCTTACATTCAAACCTTATCTGTAAACCCACAACCTCACTTTTCACTTACCATGTTTTCTAAAAGGGGCGACAAAATCTCTCTTGCCACCCCTTTCCAAAACCAAACAAATTATTCCCTAAAACGGAAGGTCGTCATCATCAGGACCATCGTTACTCGGTTGTGGCACACTCGGAGGTGCAGAAGGAACATCGTCCTCGGCAACATCTCCTGCCGCAAACTTCTTAGTTTCCTCTGAATACCCTTCATTATCCATGTAATTAGCCACTCTTTTGTCGCTGTTCATCTCCACAACCTCTTTCATCTTCTCATTAAACACATTCATCAAAAACTCATCTTGTTCGTCATAGTTCCAAGTGTCCTTGATTTGATTATGAGTAGGTTGAGGGAGACCATTAGGCGTTTCTCGTGTATAATGAGGCCCAATCTTTTCAGTGAAGTTGTCTCCCTGATATACAGTGTAACCTTGAATAGGCTTATCCTTATCATCGGGGGTAAATTTATAAGCTCTCAACAAAACAGGTTTGCTAAAGTCTATGTTGGGAAGTCTTTTGTAGAAAGTCTTCGCTCTTCGGTAATCTGCGTTATCAAAGAAAGTCATTTCCTGCTCTCCATCACTAAAAACTAACTTCAACTGTAGTTGGTTAATCTTCTCGTTGTTTTCAATGATCCCCTCTACAATATGACCTTGTAAAGTCTCATAAGGTATGTAGTAAATAACGTTACCTTTACTTGTGGTTCTATCCAACAAATGACGCTCTTCTTCTGCCGAAATACCTTTAGGCTTTTCATTGTAAGACTCTCTTGTGAAGTTCCCATCGAAGAATTTAAAATACTTTCCTTTCGAGTTTCCTCTTGATGTTCTTAATCCTGCACCCATAATTACTGATTGATTTTGATTCCGTTGGCTCTGTACAAGTCTCTATCGTACTGAGATAAATAAAAATTAACGGGAACTCCCTTGTCTTTGACAATAAAATCGCCAAATCTTGGAAGTGAGACTCCCACCCTTTTGTCGGGCATCGTCTTTAAAACAACTTTAATGTTGCTAAAGTTCACTTTATATAACTTTTCTTTTAAAGTTTCTAAGAAGTCCTGAAAGCCGCTTGAATACGTCCTTGCGTCTATTAGGTCTTCATGGCTTAGGTAGGTTGCGAAAAGCTTTCCTATCCAGTTTAAAACGTTCTCACCTTCTTTTTTAAACTCTTTAGTAGCCTTCTGTTGGTCTTTGTACTTATCCTTAAAGTAATCCTTGTTCGGTTTGAATACTCTGTGGTTTAAAGACTCACCATTAGACCCTTTAAATGTGAAATCCACATATGTAGGGTTTACACTTACATTTTGTAAAGTGCAACCATAAACAGCAGGCTGTATTGGCATGTCGTTTTTATTCTCTGTTTTTAGTTTTGCTCCCATTATTTATCTTTTATTTCAAATTGAGGATGGTTTTTGCCATCTCCTATACATTCTATCGTTACCCTCCCACTCATTTGCCTCCCCTTGGGGTCTGGGTCTTTATTTTCTGTGAAGCCTAATCTCACAATGTCTTTGTAGTCAATTTCTTGTTGTTTCATTTTTGTTCGTTTTGTTTTAAAATGGCGGGTCATCAACAGGCCCACTAATACTCCCTTGTTTAATCTTTTGGTCGTCTTGCACAATTGGGTTTTGCAAACCTCCCATAACAACATTTCCATCTTGGTCGTGCCGTATTGTGAAAGATTCAAAATCACCTCTTCTTTTCTTCCCCGCCGTAATTTCTGTTTCACCAGTGTAGTCAAGTTCTTTTAACTCTAAAGAATAAGAAGATTTCTCCTTCAAAAGAGTTCCTAGCCTTCCCACCATGTCCATACCCTTTTTATCAGTATGTAACACAGTAACTAAACCAAAATCATACTCTATTTGCAAAGCTCTTATCTCCTCAATAACTTCTTTGCTTTCCTTTTCATCGTTAGAATCACCAACTAAATCTTTAAACCCATCTATAACAAGCAAAGACACATCTTTGTTCATATCCCTACAAATTTCCAAAGCTGCCTTTATTGCTAACCTTTTGTCTCCTAACGTTGGAAATGGAACTAAATTGTATGACATTATATCTTCTTGGTTGCCTTCTTCGCCCCACATGAACCTCAACTTCCTCTGCATCTCCCAAAACTCTATTCCTGATTGCTCTGTGTCTATGTAGATAGTAACTCCTGTGGAATAGTTCTTAATCCTTGGGAACCTATCGGTGTATTTTGCCGCAACAAGAATGTTCATGAACGTACTTTTACGAACACCAGTCTTACCATACACACAAAGAAAACTTTGCTTATGCAGGATTGGAACCTCTCTGTTATCATCAATGATGGATATTAAAGGGTCTTTTTCCTCTGGGGGATTGTTGTAATCATACCGAAACTCTTGAAGTTTCTCTTTATATTGTTCTATCGAATCTAACATTTAACTCCTTTAATTATCTTCACGGATAGTAAACCCACAATGTAACTATGAGTAAATTTTGCAATGAATTTATCGTGAAACTCTTTTTCTTTAGGGTTTTCTTCAAACCTGTATTGTTTATTCCCTTTCATATCTAATCGTCTTTAAAAATTAATCCTAGCAATAATCTGTACCCTATCACAATACCCATGATAATCAATAATCCCATTAATGTACCTCCGCATAATTTTGACCAAACTTAATGTCGAATTTAAGCCTGACGTTTAGTTTAAGAATATTGTTTGCATTATACATAGCCTGTTTAACAAGCCCCGTCATCTCACTTTCAAAGCCTTGTTTTAACTCAATTATAAACTCATCATGAAACTGTCCTGTGAGTTGTGGCCGCAGTTTCAACAACTGTAACAACCAAACGTCAAAACAATAACAACCCAACCCTTGATTTAAAACACTGAACTTGTCCTTTTTGTTCTTCAAAAAGTACCAAAACCCATTTACAGGGTTAAAAATCCAATTCACACCGTTCACTTTTTTTACAATGGCATCCCTTTCAACCATTTTCACCGCTTTGTTTCGCTCCCAATAGCCTTTTAAGAAAACTGATGCCTTTCTTTTGGTTGTCCCTAAGCTCAAAGCCAAAGTCTCTTCTTGGACACCATATATACCAGAAAAATTGACTCTTTTGCCTACCCCTCTTTCGTCACTGTAATCTGCCTCACCTTTTTTATGAGCCTCTGCTTGTTGAGTTGTTAACACACCACTTCTAACTGCTATGTCTAAGTGAGGGTCAAAACCCTCTTGTTGCATCTCTTTAACGTACTCTGGGTCGTAGTTGTAAATGAGGTGCTGCTTTGTTGAATCCTCTAAAGAACTCACATCAGCCCCACATAACATTTTACCTTCCCTGCTTGTAAGTAAACTCCTTATTTCTTTACCTAAATAAGATGAAGTGTTGGGAATGTTCACAAGCTCCCTGTGTTTCAACCTAAAAGTGTTTGTAAACCCTGCTGCTTTGGCTTGTAAGAAGCCGTTTTCTTCGTCTCGAAGGAAACCTTCCAAAACTGCTTTTCTGCTCTGTAAAACGCTTAGTTTGTCTAGGTTCTCTACTTCTGGGTGTTTCTCTTTAAGCCTTAAAATACTGTCCGTTAAATCTCTTGTGAAAGGGTCTTTAACTTGGGGGACTTTCTCCCCTTTGTTGTTCTTTTTAAAGGTGCATGGCTCCCAACCTAAATCATACAACCACTCTTTTATTTGGACATGAGAGTTGGGGTTAGGCTCCTCCCCTTTATCAACCAATACTTTGTCATGTTTTGTTCCATCTAACCCATGCTGCTCACACAGTTCAATCCAATCTTCCCCTCTTTTAGATAGCTCTCCATTCTTTTTGTACATTATCTTAGGTCTGTTAGCAAACTCTGTGGGTCGGGGCATAACTTCTATTAAAGCCGCCTCTCTTTTCTCCATTTCCTCATTTACATAAGCCAAAAGTTTTTTAGTCCCTTCCACATCAAGTTTCCACTTTGACTTTTTAACTAACTTCAAGCAGTACATTTTGAAACTCAAATACTTTATTAAGGATCTGTAATGCTTGTTGTTGTAAAGTTTGTGTAAGAACCTCATTTGTTGGCCGAACAAAGACTTCGTTATTTTCACATCTATTTCACATCTTCTTTTATACTCTTCGGCAGAAAGACCTTCCCAATCTTCTATCTCCACTTTTTTTATACCAAAAGTCTCTCCCCAGTCTTCTAAGTTGTGAGTGGGTTTGTTGTAATAAAGGTAATAAGAAAGAGCTAAAGTATCTACACAATTCTTGTAATCTATTTCAATACCGTATAACTTCTCTATAACCCACAAATCATACTCTATTATGTTGTGTCCAACAAACACATAGTCTGAGGTAAATAGCTTTTTTATCTCTTCATCACCTGTTATGGTATCTATTCTATCTTTGTGCCAACCTTGAATCCAATACGACACACAATGGACTTTGGTTGGGTCAAACCCATCGGTTTCTATGTCGAATATGCAATACTTCATTTGTTTGGTTGTATTTACTTTTGTGCCTCTTTAAATAGTTTAAAAACCTTCTCCACATTGTACTTTTCATTTCCTTTTTAGGTGAATATGGTTTTTGCTTCTCTTAAAGTTTCAGCATCTCTAATCCACTTAAAGACTATGTGCCATTGCGCCCAATAATCCTGCATTTTCAAAAACGCTTCTCTGCCGTCAAACTTTTCATCACACCCAATCAAATCTTGAAGAAAAAACATTGTTTCACCACTTACGTTCCCATCATCCAATAGTGGAAGTATGTACTTTATATCTGTAATTCTTTCCAGTCTCTTTTCCTCAGTTTCCATATGTTTATTTTTGTTACTTATGTTTCATACAACCAAAGTCAGCCGCAAACTGATTTACATCATATGAAACAAAACTTTGTCAAGTATATTGCGAATAATTGACTATTCGACCTTAAAAATATAAACCCCTGAGTCTCCTTCCCTATGTAAAGTCATCAATCTATCTGAAAAAGAAAATTCCCAAACACCATTAGGGCTTTGACATTGAAATACTTTTCTGGAAGCGTAATAATCTTTTTGGCAAACAAAGTTTAATCCTAAGTCCATAGACTCAAACCAGACTTCTAGGTCATTAACCCTCACTCTTGTATCAAGGCAATACCTCCAATTAATGACTTGTGTTAAGTTGTCTGAAGAAACACCCTCCATCTTTGTGTACTTCACCCCCTCATAAAAGTCATCCTGCCCCACACAAAAGAAGGGTAGCAACATCAACAATATAACACTAACTTTCATGACTACGGACTTTTTGATACACTTGATAATATTCACTGATTTGTTCAACTGTACTTCTGAGCCACTGTTCTGTTTCATCTAATACTTTTTTGTTTATTTCTCGTTCAATAAAATCTCCTACTCCTGCAACCTCTAAAGTTTCCCCTCGGAAAGGATTGCCCTTTCTCATTATCGGTAACACAGCCGCCTTCTTAGGCATCTTTCCTGTGTGCTTTTTAATGCACAAGGAATACAACTCCAACTGCTTGTAAGAGTCTTTGTGGTACTTCTTAATTGAGTTGTCAGAGCAGGTCTTAAAGTCATGCAGAACACTCATATCTTTTGTGCAATTATCAATGTACAAGGTAACTAAGAACTCTCCAAAGTCAACCACTAAGTTTTGCTGAAACACCTCTAAAGGTTTGATAGTCTTCAAATGTGCCGTTTCTTCATCTGTAAACCCTGTGAAATCTTGTTTCTCAATAGCGTCTTCCACTTTATTTCCAAAGTCAGCCCACACAGGATTGTATGGTAAGTCCAAACCTAAGAAATACTTTTGGAAGTATTCATACATTCCTGGGCTGTAATTTATTGTAAACCCTGTCTCGGAATGAAACTTCTCACATTGAGAGTACGAAGTGATGGGTCTTCCATCTTTTGTTTTTGGTAATATTATCATGCTTTATGTTTATAGTATTTTTGAGAATAGTGTATCAATCTTTGATTTCTGTGCTGAATCGTCTCCCTTCTTACCCACGCAAACTGCCGCTTTAACTAAATCTTTATACATCCGTATTTCATCAGGCTCTAATCCTTCTGCACGTTTTAGGATTTCTTTTTCGTCTTGCTTGGTAATCACTTTACACATACCAATCTTCTTCAAAAGAGGCATCCCCTCCATTTTGGTTTGCTCATCGTAATCAGCTAGCTCTCGACCTGTTATTTTCAAGAAGATATTAGCCGTTGTTAAAACATCCCCCTCGCAATACTCTCTGATTGTCTCTAACTTTCCATCCCAGAAAGCATCATTCACTTCACCACCTTCTATCTTTTGCTTGGGGCTTGGAAGACCTAACATATAAGCCGTTGACATCAAAGATGGAGAATAATACATATTCGCCTTCATTAACTCTCTTAAATCTACTGACTCAATCAACCAAGGCTTAACGTCTATGTTGTCTAATACTGGGGGAACGTCTGAAATTCCATTGGCTAACATTCGTTTTAGAACAAATGGCTCGTCAAAGTTTTTCCCCGCAAAATGACATAGCGTAAAACCTCTTCCTGCACCTTCTAAGAACTCTTTGAACTCATTTAGTATGATGCGTTCATCTACTCCATGAAAGCTCTTGCAACGTAGCTTATTGTCTTTTGTAAGCACTCCTACGCTAATGCAACACACTTGCCCTAACTCGGCGAACAGAGGGGATTTGTTTTCATAGAACTCTTCTATTGAATCAAACCCTTCTGCCTCTTTTCTATACCGTGCTATGTACTCTGTGGTGGCATAAACTTCGGGATTGTCCTCTTTGGTTATGCTTTGGTACTCTGCTCTTGTTTCTATATCCAAGAACAATAATTTGTAGGGGTTAACCTTTTCTAATGCTTTTATCATGTTGTTATTATTTTAAATTCGTTTTCATTGTCAAAATATTCTAGTGGTGTTATGAGATGCAATATATCTTCCTTTCAATCCTCATACAAAAGTGGTCCTAATATAAACCCTATAATAAACCCTCCTACTCCAACAAGAATCATAAATCCATATGTGTCACCAGTTTCATCTTTGAAATATACATCAGGCTCTAATGTTTTTGTGTTATGTAAAAAAACTTCATTATCATTTGTGTTTAAATAATATGTTGTACTTGTATCAATATCGTTGAAAACATAATATTCGGCTTTTACACTGTAGGGATGTTTTTGGAAATCACCATCAGATATATACTGGTTTTCACATGAACTGAACAATATCATTGTCACGATTAGGACAAATAAAAATTTCATAGTATTTGTTTAAGTTTGTTTTGTATAATGTATTAACGTTTACCTTTGTGTTATTGTTTCAAATTTAGTTAATTTTCTCATGCATCATATTATATTTTTGTCTTGCTTCATCTTGGCTATCAGCATAAATAATGTCAAAATCTTGGTAAATTGTTTCTGGCATCTCCATTGTACCGCCTACACTTAATGCAATCAAATATTTGTTCATTATTTCGTTTTTTCCCACAAAAATTTATTTAGTCTGTAATAACTCCTATCTTTCATTACCAAATCTGAACTGTCTTTGCTCAACTTTTTCGGCAAAGTAAATGGTGTCCATCCTGTCAATCTTTTCAATGTCTTTGCGCTTTCAATTCCTGCCTCGTCATTATCAAAAAAGATAAACTTGTGCTTAAACCTTATGTCTATCTCATCTTTTTTCTCAACCACAACATGATAGCTGTTTTCAGATGAAGGAGAGCATGAAGGGTACCCTGCCACATCTAAAACCGCCACATCTTTCAATGACTTGGTAAGAATAAACGTATCAGAACTTGAAGGAAGTTGCTCCCATCCTTCCAACACATTGCCATTGTTTAACCCAAAGAATTTATCTTCTTTATTCTTTTCAAGAGGGCTGTATGTTTTAAACATAAGCCCATCTTCATTCTTTCCAAAGTTATAGTGATAGATTGGTGTTCCTTTTTCAGAACCAAACAATTCATATCCATTCACATACATTTTCTCCAAAGCGGTTATTCCAAACTTTCTTAGCCTTTGCCGACCAACCTCCAAAGATTTCCAGTATTCTAATTCCCAATCCTTAAAATCTCTGGTCTTAAATGAGAAATCTTTTGGTCGGGAAAAATCTACTTTATCCCTCACTCCCTCTTTATAGTAGCCCCCATCAACTACTAAGTCCTTATACACTTTACCTATCGCATCTTCTCTACACAACCCATGCCTTTCCATTACAAACCCTATACCATCGCAAAACTCTTGGTTTGCCATACCATAGTCTTTCCAATACAAATTACCTTTCTTGGAATAACTTATCTCAAAAGAAGGTGTGCTGTCCTCCCTCCCTTTAATGGGGCTATGGTATTTTTTATCCAAAGAGAACTCCCCAAAGTAGTACCTGTATATGGCACTGTCGTTGGGAATAAACAACCTTAACGTTTCTTCTTTTTCGATTGACATTTACTATTCCTCTTCGTCTATTTCGTCTTTAATATGTAGAACACCCTCGGAATGAAATTTGTACACCCACTTGGTTGTAACGAAGGGTTTGTCAAACTTCGTTTGGGGCATATACATCACTTTCCAAAACTCTTTTTCGGCAATTAGGAAGTGGTTGTCTATTTCACACATTGCCACCTTTTCAGAATCTCTCCAACTTTCAGCTCTCTCTATTAGAACTATGTTTCCTTGCAGTATATAGCCATCCTTGCTTTCAACAATAGCTTTCTTTTCCAACCCCGTAAAGAGCTGTTCTGGTAAATCCTCTTTAAAATCACACATCCTTATAATTGCTCATTGAGTTTAATGTTTCTTTTACAGTGTCCTTGAGGTAATGTGCCGAATAAAACTCTGACACCGCATCATTACATCTTTGCCGCAAGTCTATATACTCTTCATCTGTCTTTGTCATCTTTCTTGCCTTGCTATCTGCTTGGCTTTTTGAATAACCTCCGTTCTCTTCGTGCATAAGATAGTCTTCATAGTAAATATACTTTTGAGACTCCATAATGTCAAGTTCTAACTCTAATCTCATTTTAGCATCGGATAAGTCTTTGAAAAACTCCGTTGTGTAAATGTACAAAGCCGTTGAAAGCCTCGCTCTTAACTCTTGTATGTAATCAAAGTAGTTGTTGTAGTTCTCCGCCTTTTCCACACCCAGTAGAGAGCGCTGTCTTGCTGCTGTGTTGAATTTTTTGATTAGGGAAGTTATAGCGTATTCAGCTTCTTCCTTAGTTATAGTGCTATCTTCTTGTTGCTCCATTTTGTTTTATTTACTGTCATGCTTTATTACAAGGTCTAATGCATTCTGCCAATCTTTATACAAACTATGTTTCTTCTTAAATTTCCACCAAGCACACGCCTCGTATTTTCTCTTGTATTGTCCCGCCATCTCTAAAAATATTTCTGCTCTTCTGTCCATCCTATTTGCTTTAAAATAACTCCCACAACAATCCCTGTATATCTATGTGGAGATGGTATTTATTCAAAACTATGAATAACAACAACCCAAAACTAATTAGGCTGTCTAACCAACTTAACCAAACATATTTCTTAGGTGGAAGTGAAATGATTAACAACACCAAAAACAAAATCCACTGTGAGGTGAATATACCTACAAATACCCATAGCAAATAGCCTAGCATACACCCAGTTAAAGCACTTTCTTTGGCAGAATGTTCTGTTGATTTTTTACTTTTTAAGTTCTTCACGAACATAAAAGTTTTCACAGGGTTGCTTATGTTTGCACCCTCCCATAATATAGGGAAAATAGCGAAGAAATAGAATATGTAACCCATGTTATTTTGTTTTTAATGTGATATTTTGTTTTTCAAAAAGGTACTTCACCTTCCTGAATAGTTTCTATTAAATACTTTAACTTTCTTTCAGAAACCCATTTACCTTCAATCCAATAACCGATTGAACCTCCATTCAGACATCTCTTGATAGCCTTATTTGTTCTTGTGTTAATTATCTTCTTACATTTTGAAACACAATAATGTGGCGCTCCTTTAAACTGCCATTTCAAGGTATAACTCCTTGACAATGTTGCTTTCATGCTTTGGTTGAGTTGCGTTTATAAAGTAGTTAGCACCCATTTAATGATTGTCAAGGAAGGTGTTTACTTCTTTCCAGTGGCCTAACAGTTCTTGCATACTTGCTTTCGGTTCTCCTGTCTCAAAGTCAGTGCATAATAAATAATGGTTTCTACAGTCAGCCAATAAACGTGTGCTAACACTGTATAACCGTAATGCTACTTCGTCCATTAAAGTTTCTACCAAATAATTCGGTTGGTCATTTATAGCAGTTTCCCAATCCTTATATCCCAGCTCTTTTGCATAGGCTTCTTTTACTTCATTTAATTTTTCCATAATTCTGTTTTTAATTTATACGCACTACGGTTATACCTATCCGTTATAAGCAAGTTGGCTTCTCACATGCATTCACAGCAACCATAACCATCACAACAAGGTATCTTCTTATTGGATTTTTGTGAATAGCCAACCTGACTTATAACATCGTGTTTGCGTAATTGCTGCATTGTCCATCTAAGAACATTCAGTTTAGTTTCATTACACATACTTTCGCCAAAATCTTTAGCTTTCATCTTTTCAAAAATCTGTTGTTCAATTTCGTTTTTCATATCATCATTTGTTTAAGTTATACGCAACTACGCAAACACGAGAACCGTTACCTGCAAGTGCTACATCCGTACTTCGATTAAACATTTTCGTTAGAAAAATTATTAAAAATTCCATCCCCTTTTAAAGAAGAAAAAATATGAGCAATTACATCTACTGTCCATCCGTTTCCGAGCATCATATACCGTTGTGTGTCTGAAATGCCATTTGTGTACCCATCGGGGACAGACTGTAATCTTTCACATTCTAAAGGAGTCAGTTTTCTAATATTTGTTTTTCCTATTGGAGATAAACCAGTTACATAATTATCAGTATCCGCCCTGTGCATTTTGTGCATTGTGGCTGTTAGTGGTCTTGCTAAATCTAAATCTATTTCAAGTTTTCCGCTTTGCCAACCTCCAGTACCAGCACTCATAATATAATCTCGCATTTTTTCTGAGAGGTAATATTTGTCATCAACATAATTTTCAAGAATTGATTTCATACTTAATTGCTCTTTACTATAATTTTCATCAAAAGGAATGTTTGTCCAATAAATTCTATCTCTATATTGTGGAACTAAGTTTTTGGAATTGTATCTTTTACCCTTAACACCCAGCTCTTTATCTATTATTTCAATATCTTCTTTATTCGCACTCCCAACATTCTCAAGTAAAAAGTATGTAGGTCGCACCTCTCTTAAAACTCTGACAAACTCCCAAAACAATCCACTCTTACTTCCATTAAGTCCTTTTCCATCAGAATATACATTAACATTTGACAGGTTTTGACAAGGACTGCCACCGAACATTAAATCAATTTTAGGTAAATTAATTCCTTTAACATCAATTACACTTCCAATCTGTTTTGTATTGGGGTAGTTTTTTTGCGTTACAAGTATTGCATACTTATCTATTTCAGATGCAAAGTAATTTTCATATTCAATCCCTACTTTATTTAAAGCTATTTGTCCGCAACTCATACCATCAAATAATGATAACACGTTTATTTTTTCTTTTTTGCCCTCGCTCATTTTTAATATTTTTTTGTTTAGTGTTTCAATTTAAGTTTATCGTTAATTAACCGCACCAGCAGGTAACACGGTATATAATGCATTGCGAAAAGCAACGCACCATATACACGAGACGTTATATACAAGGCTAATATCCTTTAACTAAAGCCCACATATTTATAGAAGAAGAAAGGGGTATTTTGTCTTTATTTTCAGAAATATATTTACTTGCTTCTATTTTAGTTTTACCTAAATAGTCAATTCCTGTTTCTTCTTCTATAAATCTTATATAATTTAATTGCTTTTCTGTTTCTTTCATAATTCAGTTTTTTAAAACCGCCCAGCAGATAACACGTGGTATAGTGCATTGCTCGTTCTCTTTTTTTTTGTTATCTGTATTCATAATTCAAAGTTTTGTAATTATTAGTTAAGTCCGTGCTGTAAGGTCGCAACGACACCATACCATATACGTTGTAAAACATAGCCGATTAAGGTTTGTCTTTACACCAAAATTTATGAGGTTTAGCAATTGGTTCGCCACATTGAGGGCAGTATTTATTCGGCAACGATTTTACAACACCGTGTATAAGTAATGCTTTAGTAAGTGCTTTGTCTGCAAGTTGGTAAACTTTTGTGCTTCTTGCTAACTGTATTGTTTGCATTTGATGCTCTTTAATTTCTTCAAGGTATTTTATAAGTTCTTCCATATTTATTATGTTATTTTATTAATTCCACGCACTACTCATACACGCATAACGTTACCGCCAATACTACGGCAGTACTAATTCAAAATGAGGTCTATCATCAAAAGACTGGTCAATTAAAATAACACCATCCATATCCCAATTACCACCCCATCTAACTTTATGCGTTATTTTCCCATTGGTTAAAAGAATTTCTGATACAGCGTGAATTATTCCAGATAAGTAACTTAAATGTTCATTATCCCATTTTGCTCCGTTGTTAAAATACGGGTAAATGTCAACAGCTAAAGAAGGTGTGTAATTATGTTTTCCTTTCTTTTTTATGCCGTCTATTTTACTTTTTCCTTCTTTGAAATATTGTTGCTGTTTTTCAACACTTCTTTCGCCCTCTGCTATTCCAAAATCAACATTTGTTATTTTAATTGACTCAGTCATTATAAGCTGAATGTCTATATGACACGTAGCTAATCTTTTCTTACTTGTTTTTCCAAATTTGAACATAATTATATTTTTAAGTTTTTACTAAATAATCCGTAAAGGCGGTAACACGTAATATATTCCAGTTTTGTAAAAAACAAAACCGATAACATATTACCACCGTTAGGCACAATACTACATCAGACCTAAATCAGTCATAGTTTTATCAAATTCATCATTAGAGTTCCACCATCCTTCCCACACCTTTATATCGTCATTGTTTTTTACAACATAATTCCAATAACCACCAAGTATTTTACATTTTTGGTTTTTATATTGAGGCATAGAGTAACTCATTTGCCCCATATCATTCCCTTCAATTGTACTAAACACTACAAACCCTTTACTTAAAATATGTTTTCCTGTTACATATCCTGCACTATTTTTACGTATATTCATAACCTTACTGTGCCTAACAATGGCTAAAGTTAATAGCCTCAATAGGTCTTGTTATAATTTGATGGTTAGTATTAAAGGCTACTAACCTTAGCCTAGCGTTATAGGGCATTTAGTCAGGAACGTAATCCATAACTTGACCAAGTGCTTTTTGACCTTCCACTAATTCAGCAGTCGAATTGCTTACAATCACCGTATTATGTGGGTGATAAATGTCTCCCCTTCCTAAATGCTTCATCATAACTCTTGCAACTTCTTCAAATTCAGCTTGGCTTTCCATTGATTCAATTGCGCCAATCGCCCAATCTAATCCGCTTCTGAACCCCTCGGATTTTGCAACTGTTTCCTTATTTTTTAAACTACCAATAAAACTATCTCTTTTGTGCTCTAAACTCTCTACAATCTTATCTGTTAATGCTTTCATAATAAAAACGCCCTATAACACTATGTGTAGCAAATAGCCGTATTACGGGTCTTTTTAAAACTATTTGCTTAATTATTAATTACTGTTTATTTACTAAATTCCGTGCTTAAATCGGCTACTTGCCATACACATAACGTTAGCCTTCATACGGAGAAGGGTCATACAATCCTTTGTCTTCACAATTAAAGTATGTTCTCCATATTGGTAATCCTAATATATAAATCCACTTTTCAGTAAAGTGGTACATTCTTGCTTCGCCAAAAGCATGATATCTTCCACTTTCTGCCGTTTCAATTTTGTGGTGTACATTATTCCACTTTTTTTCCTTAACCCCACAGTAGAAAAAAGTACGAAGGCTAACAGGTTGTATAGCAAATGACTTCAGTTTCTTTTTTATATAGGTCGTTCTTAAAAGCCCAACCATCGCCTCTGGCGTGGGTGGGTAGTTCACAAAACCAACTTCTACCAAAGACCCCACTGCACCAGCAGTAGCTGTAGCCATAAAATCTCCATGATCGGGAGTTCCTAAACCCATTATATCATCTATTAAAATCTCTTTTGCTCCTGCCCCTCCTATTATAAACCCACTTCCCATATGAAGAAGCTTGTCTGTTTGTGTGTAATACTCTGCAAAGGATTGCCCCTCGCTTCTTTGTGCAAAAATTGCACTTGGTGAAAAATAAATTGCTAGTGAAATAATTAAATGTCTCATTTGTTTTGTTTTTGATTAATGTAATTGATTGTTTTATCGATCAACTCCCCCACACTTTTGTACATGGCTTTGTTATTCTTGCTCTCAAAAGTAAAGGAAGTTTTTATATTTTCCAAACTTTTTACCAAGTCTTTTATCTTATCGCTATCTTTTTTAGACAGTTCCGCTTGCTTACGCTTCTCTTCTTCCTCCTTAGCCTTACGTTCTGCTTCCTCTTTACCCTTTAATTTAGACTCCAATTCTTCTTGCTTCCTTTTAGCTTCCCTTTCAGCCGCTTGCCTTGCTTTACGTTCCTCTTCTTCCTTAGCTTTGCGTTTGGCTTCTTCTTTCTCTCTTGCTTTACGTTCTTTTTTAGCTTTTTCAGCCGCCTTTTTAGCCTCTTTTTGAAGACGCTCGTTTTCTTTTCGGATTTTCTCTTGCTCTTTATCATAGACTTCTTTAGCCTTTGTCATTTCGGCAAAGAAATCTTCCCACTCACTATCCTCTAACTCGCCAAAGTCAGGATGATTTTCGGGAACAAACTGAAAATAAGGTCGCAGTTGCTTTTCTCTTTCTGATCTTATTGCTGCAATGCGCTCTTTTTCTTTTCGTTCTTCCTCTACTTTGCGTTCAGCTTCTACTCGGTCTAAATACTGCTGCTTCTTACCATGAAAATAAGCCTCCCATACATCGGTGTCCATGTCTCCCAAACTCCTTTCCTCTGCGTCCTCTACATATGGGGAAAGGGCTTCTACTCGCTCTGATTGCAACTGCTCGATACGCTGCTCCTCTATCCTTTCATAATGCTTTTCTATCTCTTTTAGTTTGTCCTCTTTGTCTTTGACCGCCCAAACTAAGATGTTATGTACCCCTTGAATGGCTTTTGATTCCCTTCTCGCCTCTTCTTTTTCTTTGTCTTTTAGTTTGCCTGTGTTTATGCGTATCTTGCCTATATCGAGCCTTAAACGCTTTGCTTTAGCCATCAACTCTGGTGTGATCTCCCCACTTTCTGCCTCTGAAATCACTTCGTTGAAAGCATCTTCAAAACCAACCAACATTTTAGTCATTGGCTCAAATGCTTTCTTAATCCGTAATGCTTTACTCTCTCCTACGGCTTGTAGTTCGGGAACTTTTTTGCCGTCTAAAATTACTATTTCTTTGCTCATGTTGCGAATTTTGTTTTGTTTCTTAATTAAACCGTTACTGCTAAATAATCTCCCTCCAAAAACCCTTTTTCAATCTTCGCTATTATGTCTAGCATATCAAAAAATGTATTCGTTTTTGATATGTGGTACTCTAACCTTTCTCTTCTCTTAGCGTCTGATATACCACAGACTTTTAAAAATAACTCTTCTTCGTAACCCTTGACGTTTACCGTTATTTTTGTTGGGAAACCTGTTGTTTTAGAATGGCACTCTGTTGCCCAGTTAGCACCAACCACACAACCATTTTCTCTAATAACTTTTACGCTCACATCTTTTCCTGTATCTATTAACATTTTCTTTTACTTTTTGTTTTAATCTTCTTCAACATACCCCCATTTTCTTTGACAAACTCCAACAACTCTTTTAGGTTATTTATCTCTATTACCCACATTTCCCGTCCACCAATAACTTCTCTTACAGCTTCTTTGTGAGGCTTTTCTTTTGAATTCCATGCGCTGCTTGTTCTTTCTATTTCGTATTTCATAATCAATCTTTTAGTTCGCCGATGCAGTGAAAGAATAACGTTTCTAACTCTGCTTTGTTTAACTTTTCGTTTAAAAAATCAACAATATTTGCTGTTGTTTTTAGCTTGCTGTGATCTTCAAACGAGATAACATCGTACACTTTGTTTGCATCCATTTTAATGCAAGCAAAAAGTATTGCTTCTCGTGAAACCTTTTGGTCTGTTTTCTTGTCCATGTTATTTATCTTTTTATTTTCACAAAACTTTTGTTCCATTCCCAATAATATGCTTTTACATAACCTCTTTTGTCACTTCCTTCAATATAATCCCAATCGTAATACTTGAACTCGTAGTTTCCTAATTTAAAAATTTTTGTCTGACTCTCTGTAACCTCTGCATTTCATTTTGGAACAAAGACTTGATTAATCTCTTATCTCGCATCGGTATGTGTCTGTCATTTTCTATCACTCTCAAATCGTGCTCAGAGTATATCATACACTGCTCTGCTATGATTAGTTCAAAGATAGGGAATCTTCTTATATCCATAATACCTTATGTTTTGACTTCGGGTTCTTAGTTCTCCCCACAAGAAAAGGATTTCTTTCGACATGAGCAAATATTGTGGAGGGTTTTTTCTTTTTTCCTCGACTTTTTCTAACAACGGGCTTGGATTTCATCTTCCAAAATTCTTCCCATGCTAATTTGGTACGCTGCGCCCATGTAAATCTCCCTATAAAGCCCTTTGCTTTGCCGTACAGCCACTTAAAGAATCTTCGTACCCTGTTAGCCCACTTTATGTATCTCTTTGGATATATGGGCTTTCCTTCACTGTCTTTTTGGTCTTTATTCTCTTCAATGAATTGTGCATCACTGAAATTGTCTAAGTTGTAATGTCTCATTTTTTTTAGTTTATTTTTCCTCGTAACTTATTTGCCTTTTTAAAATCTATGTTTGCTTGCCTGTTAAGAATTTTACACAACTTCTCCGCATCACTTTCATTGGACATGATAAACTCTTGCTTTAACTCTTTCCATTCAGACTTAACCACCCACACACCTATACCTTCGGATAAATTTAGATTGACTGTATAGAACTCTATCTTTTCCATCCTAATCTACTCTAAATGGCATTATAATAGCTTGTACGCTCACATCTTCTGAATTTATAGGTCTAACTAATATAGCTTTACTTACTGACGCTACACTCAATTTAACAGCTACACTATCGAATACCATCTGAATTGTAGCTAAAAGTTTAGCATTCAAACCTATAATACCACTTACATTTGGATTAGCGTACATCTCATCATTTGAATCTGGGAATCTAGTACTGTAATCGGGTATGGTTACAACATCTCTGAAATACTTTATCTTTCGGGGGCTTTCTTTTTCAGTAGGGAACCACATCTTCACATATTTTCTAGAGTTCTTTCCATGAACTTCTATCCCCTTTCCATCTTCTGATGGAACACAATCTCCCTTCACCAAATCTTTAAAATCTTCTGTGTAAACTGCAAATGTTTCGGGAAAACCTTCTATATCTCCCCCAAAAACTTCCTCGATAGGAGCTTTCACACATATATGACCATCTGAAGCCCATGCGACACCTTTGTGGAAATATACAAATTGTAAATGTTGCTGTTCTGAATTTGCTTTGTCTGTTGCTTTGTTTAGTTTTAAAATTGCCATAGTTTTCTGTTTTTAAATTTTTGCGTTTTGTTTCGATAGGTCAAATATACGGCAAACATTTGAACCATGCAAGTGTAAACTGTCGGCTGCACGACATTTGCCCAATTAAACCCTATAGAATTTGCCGTGGTTAAATTATATCCATCATTCTGCATACTAACATAAATACCTAATAATATTCTTTATCCCCACCAAAATACAAAATCCATTCCAATAAAACCCCGTATATTTCCGCACCCCACAAAATATTATTTGTTTTCGCGGGAAAAATAAAACATTCCCCCAATTCCTACTACTTATTATCTATACATTCATACACATTATCCTATCCTATCTCTAATAACCCCCATAAACCCCTCTAAGCCACTTTTAACCCCCTTTTATCTCTTATACCACTAATACACTACTACAAGCTATTAGAAGTTCTCCTATAGGTATACATACTATCCATAAATACTTATCTTAACTTATCTATTCCACACACACACCATAGCACCTATCCCCAATAATGGTAAATCTGTATGGGTGGGAATATATAAATATTTACACTTCACATCACCCTTTCCCCCTCGTTAAACCCTTTCCAAGTCCTTAAACCCTTTCCAAGTCCCCACAAGCCCCAGGCGAAGCCTTACCACCCGAACACAAGACAGAGAAGCTGGGTACAGTCAATCCTAAGGCCTTGTATAGCTTATGTAGCTGGTGGTTAATATATAGCTTGAATATAGCTATTATAATGACTTGAGGGTTTATTTATTTTTCCCGCCAAACTTTCCCGAAATAATAAAACCCCCGACAAGACTACTAATCTCACCGGGGGCAAAAAGTTATACCTTTGTTAGCAAACATTAAAACGATTTGGTAACAAGGCTATAAATAATAAAACCCTTGCCACCGCTCGCCTTAGTTAATAGGCTCTAAGTTGTCATTAAAGTAATTTTTTGCAACAAGCCATTGGTCGTTGTGATTCTTAGGGTTTCGTGCAATCATGTCGCCTTTTTTAGGACTCCCGTTCTTTTTATCCTCTTCGCTAATCGAAACATGGTCCATCACCATGCCTTCTTCCCACGCACACATTTCACTTACACTTTTCCTTCGGTACTGTTTAAATTCACTCATTTGTATATATTTAAGTTTCATACGTTTAATCCCTACGCACAAAAAAGGGTTTTACTATTCATAGCCCAGTCGGTTACTTTTTTAGTCTTTGCCATTACATTAATTCTGCTGTGGTTAGTGTCCTTACTTTTACTTTACCGTATTTTTGTTCGATAGCCTTGTAAATTTTTTCAGTTTCATCATCATTCCAGAATCCAAAACTTCTACTTCCGTGAAAAGATAGAGAGCCTTCCATCCATTCACCCATAAATTTCACCCGTCTTTCTGTAAAGCCCAAGCCAATAAAGAAATCTCGTTGTTCATCATTGTAATTAGTTACAGTAAAATTTTTGTTCTTACTTGCTTTCTTGGAAAATTTCATTTTATCTGCTTTTAAGTTTAACATACAATATCAGTTTCATCTCTATCTAAATGTATTTCTATTCTTACCATTAATCAATCATTTTAATTGATGAGTATGCAATGTTCCAAACCTCTCCATTTTCTCTTTTACATTTAACTTTCTTTGGATTTAGTTTTAAAACTTCCCAAATTTCACCTTTAAATTTATCACTAGCAACGGAAACTATGTCTCCTACTTTCAAATCGGTTTTTGATTTTTCTTTCCGTTCCAATTTAATTTGATATTCTTGTTCACGAATAAGTCTATTTGCATCAGCAATTACTTTGTTCAATTCATCTAATGATAATCCAGTCAAGTCTATTTTACTTTCAGTATTTATCGTTGCCAGTTCTTGTAGTAAATTCATCTTATTTTGTTTTAGTGTTATAGTTAATCATACGACGAACTTACGATAAAGTTTCGTATAAACCAATTCCGACCCTAAAAAATAAAAACTTATTTAGTGCTTCGTATTGAAATTAAGATAGATAATCCGCATCAGCCGATAACATACAATTTGCCGTTATACCCTATTTGCCAACGCTCCCACAAATCGAGAATCCAGAGCAAGCGATTAACTTTTCGTTCGTATTTCTTAGGTATTTTATTTGGTCTTACAGAGTTATCTAATCCGCACGAGAGTATAGCCTATACGTTTATTCTAGTTCCTCTAATAGTTTTTCTAACATCATAATTTAAGGTTTTTTAGTCTCCATAACCCAGTATAGGGAGGTTAGTTCTGTTAATACATCATTTTCGGTTTTCATAGTATTGTTGTTTTTAGGTTATTCAAAGATAAGGTTAATGATTAGATAAAGGTGTTAAGATGGAGTTAAATTAATTCCAAAACCATTTATAAACTTCTCCGTGAGTTTCTTTATAATCCTTTAAGGTTTCACCCGAATATTCCATTACTACTTTTCCACTTTTTGCCAATAAAATTTCATCTTGGTTTGTGAAATCAAATAAATTACCGCAATCATCTGAAACACAATTTTGGTACAATTCATTTAATTGTACTATACCTACTGTATCTGAAAGCCAATCTAATAAATCTCCTAAATTTCTATTTTCACTACCATAGTTTGCATAGAAGATAGTTATTTGAGTACCATTGTTAACATAGAAGTCCAAACCTCTTTTAATTATCTCTTTCTCTATAAGTAAAATCATTTTTAAAGTATTCTCTTTGGTGCAAATTGCACAATATATACTTTCTTCTATTCTCTCTAATTGCATCCCATACTGTTGCAATAACTCTTTATTTGTGTGTTCTTTAATTATTGCAGTCTGCTTTTCTACATTGAACTCTTTTGAGTTGTTTTCGTTGTAATATTTTACTACATTCATAATTTCTAGTGTTTTGTTTTAATTATTATACTGCAAATCTACAAAATAATGTAATACTACCAAATAAAAATACACTTTTCTGTAAATTATTTTCCAAACGCTCAAAAAACAGGGTGTAACACACGCCTTACGATCCTTTTTGCTCTTCTGTCAAATTTGCAAAGTCCTTTTTCAATTTCTCACTTCGGGAAACCCTTTCAATTGCATCTTTGAGTATATAAAGCTCTCTAACGGTACTTCTCTCGTGCCAACCTAATATTGGGTCATTATCTCTTAAAACCGTTACAGAAACGTTATAATTGCTCTTAGCGTTCTTTATAGGCTTAATCTGAACCTCGTAATTGTCAAATTTTATCCTTTTCATAATTTCTGTGTTTTTATTTGATAAACAAATTTACAAAATTAAATTAGTACTGTGTGTTAAAGAATCCCTAAAATTTTTAAATCTTCTTCATACTCACTTTCACTTACATATAGAAAACTCACATAAGACTGCTCTCCATCTTCATCGTATTGGTCTATTGCCCAAGTATCATCTTCGTGAAAGTCCCCTTTAAAATCAATTGGTCTGTTGCCTACATAGCCACAAGCCATAAGCCTTGTATTAATTATAGGTTCATTTTCTTCATCCTCAAACATTGAGCGCAAATTAAGGTTGTTTATGTGGTCATAATTAGTAGGTACTTCTTCAATAAGTATTTTACCTTCTAACTGTACATCAATTGTTGTTGGTTGGCCATAGAGGAAAGATATTTCGTCCACTATACAGTCGCCAAACTCTTCATTGCCGTAACTTCTTAAAATCTCTCTTAATTTATCGTGTTGTTCTTGTGGTGTATTTTTCATAATATTGTGTGTTTTGTTTTAATTATTCTGCTACAAATATACGAAGATATTTATATCTGCAAACTTTTGAAGATAAATTTTTAAAATATTTTTTCCTAACCTCTCAAGATTGCGTTTAACAATTCTATAAGTATCGTTGTGTGTAATGCTACCAAGAGTTTACATTTCTAAGGTAGTTTTCGTTTCTACGTAATGCTTCACTACAAGCGTTTCTAATATCTGCATCTTCAATAGTAAATGCTTTATAAGTTCCATAACTTGCTCCGTAGGTAGAGTATTGAAGCACTCCTTTATTCTCTCTACAATACTTCTCAACTTCATCCTTTCTAACACCAAATAAACTTGGTGAAAAATTACTCCTACCTACTTGTCCATATTTATCAGTAGTAGTTTCTCTGTGCATTTGCACTAATACATCTTTTATAAACCCTTTCATTTTAATTAAATTTTCCATTTTTCTTTGTTTTAAATTTTTTGCGTTTTTGTTTCGATAGGTCGAAGATACGTGGTTTAATTGTATTGTCCAAGTATTTTGCAAACTATTTTAGGATTTTTTTTTGTAAGCTAATATTTTCAGTTCATAAAAAGAACTTAAATATCTCTCAAATAATGAAGCAATGAGCAGTCAGTTATTTCACGAAGTTTTTCATTCATAATTTTTTGCTGCTCTAAAACAAATGCGTTCAATTCTGACATTCCATTTTTTACAATCTCGTTGCAAGTCGCAACGTATGCTTCGCTGTTTTTTGATTTTCTAAATGTGGGAAAATAAATAGGAGCTACACAATCAAAATTATGGTTCAACCTTTTAGCTGAACGAAGTTTTAAATATCCGTCTAAATCTGTGGCTATTCCCTTAATATATCCTCTATCATCCATTACTGTGTGTGGGTGATTAAGTTGGCCCACACTCATACAAGTTCCTAAATTGGCTCTGTAATGGTCACAGTACGTTAAGAATATTTTGTTTTTAAAATCACCAGTGTATGGCGTTTCATTTGTGAACTTAACCATTTCAATGGTGGCGAATGTTTCAATGTGGTTTGCCACATCATTTGTAATTCTGTTTTTTTGTTCGTTTAAAATTGAAGCTACCTTAGTTTCAAATTTTTTTGTTTCTGAATTTTTCATTTTGCAAAGTTTTTAATTGATTGCTTAATTGCTTTCAACGATACAAATATCGTGATAAGTTTATCACAACTCCAAATATATCTTCACTTATTTTTAAAATATTTTGTAAGTTTTTGATTTTCAATGTAATTATTTAAGATTGCAGAAGAGAAACTGAAAAAATCATTGGTATTTACTTCAATGAGAATGGACGCACAAAATTTAAAGCCCACCTAACCGAAAATATTTCCACTCGAGAGCAACTTCATTTGCAAGGCTACAAGGTAATTTACAATGATTTTGACCGCATAGAATACAGTGTCTTACCTTTAGATATCTACAATGATATTAGTCGAGTAGTTTTCCAAAGTTTTACTGCCAATGGAAAACCAGTTGATAATAGTTACTATGAATCTGAGTGGTCGATTTTAAAACGATACTCAAAAAATTGGAAAGCCCACCAAGAAACAATAAGACAATATTTTATTCCAAACTCTCTTTTTGGCAATAGAGTAGAACTAAATAGTACCGTTAAAATCAAATTCTTGAGTAACGACAAGGAATTGAAAGTAAAATTGGTAGACTATCCTACGAATAGTGCTGAAATTATTGATGGAGTGCAGATTGTGAATATCATGAAGCCTTTAGCTGCTTCAATAAAAGGCAAAACAATTGGAGACAGGGTAACAATAAGCGACACAAACAGTGAAGTTGAAATTATTGAAATAAGCTAACCAATAGCCCCATTACTCAACAGCCACAGACATTGCCAAGCAGCTCAAACCAAACGCACCAGTCAAAGCTTGTCAAAGAGTGTGTCTGAGCCAGCGCACGGACAGAAATGAAAAAACACGATTGCCCAACATTGTATATGCGATAATGCTCCCTAAACGGTCGCACTACGCATATACTAACCGTTGACGTAAATGCTAAATCAGAATTTCAAATGAATCTTCTCTTTCTTTTTTAGTTAGTTTATTAAGAACAAAATCAACAAATTCGTCTTGTATTTTAGCCGCTTCTTTTTCGGGTAGATTACACCCTCCTATTCCTGTTAAATATCTCCAACCTCTAATATTTAAAAGTGGTTGGGTATCGCAATAGATTTCAGCACCGCGCTTGCTTGGATTATATATCCTTTTTGAAGAATTCCCATTAATTATCTTAATAATTTCTACCCTATCGTTCTGGGAAATTATTTTATCGAACATAATTGCCATTGTGCTATTTTCAGAGAAAGCATACCTGGTATTAAATCCGTCAGATAATTGTTGATTGTGTAATGGCATTTGGTATATTTCTTTCCAAGTCATAATTTTAGTTTTTAAATTCCAACGCTCAAAAACGAACGCTAACAAGGTTTATATGTAATAAGGCTAATTGAGTTGTTTCTAAAATGGAAATCTGTGCTGCGTTTTTGTTTCAATAGGTCGAAGATACGACGATATTTTATATCTGCAAACTTTTGAAGATAAATTTTTAAAATATTTTTTCCTCACCTATGCATTAGGGAAGTTTTGTTGGACTCTATTACGAGACTGGCTCGTGCATACAACACTGTGGCCCCGACCAGCGGTCGAGTTCTTTCCGGTGGAGTGGAAGCCAATGCACTTCAAAAGCCGAAGAAATTTTTTGGTGCAGCTCGTAATATATAAAATGGCGGATCACTGACGATTTTGGCCACAGCTCTCATAGATACGGGTTCGAAAATGGATGAAGTGATTTTTGAAGAATTTAAAGGTACGGGGAATATGGAACTGCAGCTCGATCGCTCTTTGGCGAATAAGCGAATGTATCCTGCGATTGACCTCACTCGTTCATCGACACGTCGGGAAGAGCTGTTGTTGGGAGAAGGAGCATTGAAACGCATTTTTATCTTGCGCAATCACCTGGCTGACATGAAGCCGATAGAGGCGATGGAATTTATCAGAAAACAAATGATGTCCACTCGGACCAATCAGGAGTTCCTGGCTTCTATGAACGGATAAAGGAAAGCCCGACAGGAAATTTTTCTGTCAGTTTGACTATTTAGGAATAAAATGTATCTTTGTCGCCCTTTCAGGGGAAAAGAAAATATGAAGTTATGAGTTGATTTCATAAGTTCCGTTTCCATACACAGTTATAATTCTATTATCGGCTAACTTCTTAGTTTTAATGCCTTCGCTGTGCATAACTTCAATTATGCTTTGTAATCCGTTTACGGTTTCAATCTGTCCTTTAATTATTTCAAATGTTGCTGTCATGATATTTCGTTTAATTAGTATACTACAAATATACAGTATTTTGTAATTAACTACCAAATAAAAATACACTTTTCTGTAAATTATTTTCCAAACGCTCAAAAAACGGAGCAGTGGCCAGCCGCTTCGGGGGTGGCCTCCGGCACTTCCCCGAACAGGGTATAACACGGTATAAAAGCCATTGCAAAAACGGCTCATATTACCATCCGTTAGGCCAATAAACAAACCATACATCAAAAAATATATAATTATTTCAGATTGGCCAAAAATGCAACCCAACAATACAACCCACCCACACCATACCACAGGAACCCATAACCCAAACCATAAGACCCACACCATAGGATCCCATCACCCACACCACCACCATAGTACCCCACATATCTATTCCCTAACCTTATTCGTTCCATTTCTTATATATTTTCTATTCATTATCCACCCCCCACCCCGATTTTTCCTACATAACAAAGACGGGGGGGGAATGAAAATTTTAAAAAAAAATTAAAAATTTCAAAAACACCATTCCAGAACACCCCCAACTCAGAGTTTTAGAGCTTAGGTCAACATAGAGTTTTTAACTTTGGTCACGATTTAGAGATTTCACCCTTCCTCTCATCTTACAGTTTCCACCCTTTAACCTAGCTTAGAGGTTTAGGCTTAACCCCTGTATTTGTTTGCCCTTAGTTTATGGTTTAATTCGGATTGTTTTATGATAAGGGTTAGTTGTAGTGTTAGGAGTTTAACGGCTATGTTTATTATTAGGGGTTTAAGGGGTTTCCTTGTTAGGGTATTATTAGGTATTGGGGGAATGTTTTGTTTTTTGCGCCGAAATGTTGTTTAGTTTTGATAGGTAAGTTTTGGGATTATGCTTCGTAGCAGAGCATATCTTGCAATTTGTTATACAATTGCTCATTTGTGAAAGCGGAGACTTCTTTCAAAAGACTTTCGCCGTAAAACTCAACTAAGTAGTTAACAAGACAGGCACTGTCTGAGAAGGTGGCTGTGTATTGCCCATATTTTTCTCTTTCAAACTTTTGGACCTAGTACACTGCCTCTAGGGGGTTTAAGTCGTGACGTTTAAGCCATTTGTCGGCTTGAGAAGGGTCTTTTATATAGTCTTCTTCTTGGAAGGCGTAATAATACCAGTCTCTTCTATTCCCATCATTTAAGACTCTTTTGTATGTAAGTTCCATTAGGTAATTTACTAACTCTTCTTTTATGGAGTTTTCATGTGTTGTCTCTTATTAAGGTGTTGGGGATTATACTGTTTTTTGCGGCGAAAAAATAAGAAGTGCCTCAAGAATACTTTTTAAGCAAATCACTTGCCTCTTCTCTGATTCTAGTGCGGTGAGCAAATCTAAGTTTGTGAAGAAAATCTTGTATATCTTCAGGGACATAACTTCCAACGTTTTGCGTGTATGAGAAGTAGCGGACTTAAAAGCACTTCACTTTCAGTTTGGCTCTGACTTTAATGAAAAGCACAGATCTTTGATTTAGCACTGAACCCGCTATTTCTTATACACGCTGTTGTGTGTAGTTTTAGTTCTTAAACCATCCTGCCCATAAATATCCAACTGTGTTTCCAGATTTAACTTTGTAATATTTTTCATTGTATTTTTCGAGAATAGTAACTGAATTGTTTTCTGCTCGTCCTATTGCTTTTGAATTAACCATATCTGGCTTTTCCAAAATTGGCGAATATGTAAATACCGCTTGAGTACCTGTGAAGTTTTTGTTATAAGGACTATCACTTGAATAACTAGTTTTAGGTTGTGCATTAGAGTTATTTGTTGCATACGAATTCGAGTAATCATAATTGTTACTTCCTTTAGTCAGAACAGTCAATACATTTCCGTCAAGTTGTATTTTACCTAATTTAGATATGGCAGTTTGTCCTAACAATAGAGGTGCACCCAACTCGTGATCTATACTTGCTCGCACATTATATAGCTTCAAGTCGGCTATAACTATTTCTCTTAGAAGTATTTCGGTATTCTCGGTGATTTCTCTATTTGCAAGTTGAGCATATGATGAACCGTAAATATCATCTTTGCTGAGATACCCGTTTTTTATCATAAATAGAGCTTCTGTAAGCGAAATAGTTACATTACTCGCTCCAGTATCGAAAATGAATTTTAGACTTAATCCATTCACCTTGCAAGGAACAGTATAAACTCCTCCTTCACTTTGCATCATAATTTTAGTTTGAGCAAAGACACTACTTGAAAATGTTACAAGTAGGAAAAGCCATAAAATTTGTTTCTTCATCTTTTCTTAATATTTAAATGCCTACTCTATAAAATGTTCCGTTTTCGGCTTTCCCGGATTTTTTTGTCAAAATTACACACAACTCTGGAATAAGCTCGTGCCTTTTGGAACTCTTCATCGTACTCTAAATTAGCGTTGACACTCACTTTATAAGCAAACGCTGGGCCTCTGAACCGACCCTCGTGGGCATCCCAAAGTCCAAATTGACCTAAATCTCTTATGACGTAATATGTTTCTTGTTCCATTTTGTTTACAGTTTTATAGAGTGATTTTTAGAATAGTCTGATTCGGCCTCAAATCTTTTATCGCCCAACTTAACTTGCTCTGTATAATCGCTTATTGCTTTATTAAGGTCTTCTTTCGTGGATATAACTTGATTGAATGGCTTCCACCCTTCTGAGTCCGACACGTAAGCAGAGTTATCTGAAGGGTCAAAAATTATTCCCCAATTGTATTCTCTGCTTTCTCACCAAACATCTGTGTGGTGAACTACCCACCCACGGCAGAGCCGATGTGATGGGCTTCGGAGGTCACAGACTCACCTAATGGCAACGCCTTACTCCGTTTTTGATTATCGTCCGACTGCATCCCACAACCAGACGTGAATGTTTTTAATTCAGTTTTACTTTTTGGTTTTATGCAAACTGCAAGATTTTGCAGAGCAACCTTATACCACGTCAAAGAACAACAAACTCTTGGTTATCGAAGTTTGTTATAACAAATATATGCGTTTAAACCAAAAACATCAAGTCTTTATCAAAAACAATTGTTATATTTGCTGAATAAGGTCGCTTTCATCCCATCCACGCTGCGCGATGAATGGGTTTTACGCTCCGTCTTATAGAAATCAATGTAATCCCTACTTTTGTCTCTTGGCGCAAATCCTTTCAAAATTAAAGTCGATATTATTTCTTCTGTTGTTATCATATTTGGTTTAAATTAAGCGCAATTCGTGAATAATGAGTGCAGAAACTAATAGTAAAATAAAACCTAGCGCAAAACCTAACACAAAAGAGTTAGGCACAATACTACATCAGACCTAAATCAGTCATAGTTTTATCAAATTCATCATTAGAGTTCCACCATCCTTCCCACACCTTTATACCGTCATTGTTTTCTACAACATAATTCCAATAACCACCAAGTATTTTACATTTTTGGTTTTTATATTGAGGCATAGAGTAACTCATTTGCCCCATATCATTCCCTTCAATTGTATCAAACACTTCAAACCCTTTACTTAAAATATGTTTTCCTGTTACATATCCTGCACTATCTTTATGTATATTCATAACCGTACTGTGCCTAACAATGGCTAAAGTTAATAGCCTCAATAGGTCTTGTTATAATTTAATGGTTAGTATTAAAGGCTACTAACCTTAGCCTAGCGTTAAGGTTGAACCGAGTGCTTTTTTTTTGAATCCTCAGTATTTCGTCTACTGCCTCAGTCAAAGATATTACCCCTGTTCTGTAATCTGCAATTGCTGATGCTATGTTAAGTCTATCTTTCGTTTTGTTTGTATTTTAACTTTTTCACCACCGATACAGGCGGTGTTATTCCTAATCTTTCCATATCCGCCAAATGCTTGTCATGAGAGTCTTGCTCTAAAAGTATGTTTCTACCTGTCTGCGCAAAAG
>Ga0306869_1000141_pt1 | contig 41392 bp, 26 predicted proteins | sample AntRauTorckE6833_FD_190421 | JGI IMG/M metagenome (GOLD analysis project Ga0306869, IMG submission 190421) | Saline lake microbial communities from Rauer Islands, Antarctica - Metagenome Torckler E6 #833 (v2) (version 2) | ecosystem: Environmental > Aquatic > Non-marine Saline and Alkaline >... | reverse complement strand
AATTATGAGTGACTGGGGAAAAGGAGTAATTAATAATATTGGATGGGGTCAGGGTGCTAATAATGATATTGGATGGGGTAGCATTTACGATAAATCAAATGCAGGGGAAACTTTGTTAAGTGGTGGCTTCCAGGGTTTACTAAACAAATTCCCTGGTGCAAGTCTTGGATTAAGCCTAGATAAACTAGATAAAAACTATACAGGTTCCGCAATAAAAGTTAGAAGGTCTAGCGACAACGCAGAACTAGATATAGGATTTGTTGACGGAGTATTAGACATTGCAACTTTGCTAACATTTGTAGGTTCTGGAAATGGATTTGTCAGTATTATATACGACCAAGTAGGGAGTAACAACATGACAGAAACTACTGCAAATCTACAAGGTCAAATAGTTTCTAATGGTTCTGTAATACTTAAAGGTGGCAAACCTTGTATTATTAGAAGTGTAGATGATGATGGTGGTTATTTATCTACTTATTCACCTAATGACGGTGTAACTGTTAAGGGAATGTTTTATGTCGGGGATAATGAGGGTAAAAGTTCAATGATTTTTGGAAGTAAAGAGGGTGGAGATTATGGATTTGTTGCTGTAAGCGGTTCTAGTTCTAATTTAATTGATAGTAATCCAACAATATCATTGACAAAATTAAATGGTTCTACTACTACAATAGCAAATAGAGATGAAGCATTTACATTAACAAATAATCAGTTCTTACTTTATAGAGAAATAAAGTTTAATTTTGTAGATAACTTTTTAGGGTTAGGATATAGAAGAATTAATCCTGCAAATTATGGAATGTTTACGTTTCAAGAATTAGTAATATTTGAAAATACAGACGATGCAGTTGCAAAGGAAAATAATATTAATTCCAGATATAACATATACTAATCATGTACTACAAAGGCACAAAGACAAAATGCGAAGATTATAATACAAAGGTAACTTTAGGAGAAAACTACCAAGGTTCAACAGATAGTTGGGCAAATGTTATAAGCAACCAAAACGGACAAGGCTTTGCAATACTAAAGCATAAGAACTACCAAAGCGACATGACTTTAATAGATAAAATTCCAGATAGTTGGTATAATAATTTAGAGATATGAAAGAAGAAAAAAAGGAAATTATGAGTATAAATGAACACAAAGATTGTAGTAAACCTTTTTGGGTTGCTAAATATGAAGATAATAGTGTAATTAAATATGGAGAAATATCAGAAGGTTCTATATTGAACACTAAAATGGATATATATACTTTTTCTGAAAAGGAGGATATGATATTATTTGTTATAGATAGTGGTGGAACATATACAGATGATGAGATTGGTGAAGAAGTATACAGCCCAGATATCCCAGATAGTTGGTATAATAATACAGAATTATGAAAAAAATAAAAGATTACTTCAAAAGAACACGACACCACCTTCACGCCATTGTAGGCATAACAGGAGGATTCCTAACCTCTTTAGCTTTATCATGGGTTTGGCTAGGTTTTAGGAGTTTAGATTCTATAGATAAGGCTATATGGTTTCTCGCACCAGCTTTTATTATTGGCTTAATTTGGGAGTGGTGTCAAGGCATAATCAATAAGTGGGATATTTTTGTGAGTGGAATTGCTATTTGCTTGGGAGTTTATTTAGGAGGAATTGTATTTAACTGGTTAATAAATTAAAAATAATAAAAAAAATTAAATGGCAACTACAAATGAAATTATTTATGATATCAGAGAGTTACTTAAAAAATTTACTGATGATACAATATTAACTGATAGATATATTATTCACAAAGTTAATACTGTTAGAAATAAATTATTAGAAAGATCTTTAAATAACTTTAAAGGAATAAAAGGGCAAAGTGTATTACAAAATTATTTTGAAGATTTAGAAGAAGTATCTTCTTACACATCAGGTAATTTTAATTGTAATACTTTACTTAGAACTGTAAATAAAGTTCCTCAAACATTGCAAATAATGAATACTCAATCTTTAGTTAGAATTAAACCTGTAGATATGTTATCTACTAAAATTAATTTTACTACATTAGACAGAGTAGAATATGTAGCAGGAGCTACTTTTAAAAGTAATATGTATGCATTTTTGGATGCTAGTAACTATTTATATATTTATAGTCCAAAAGGAGATTATAAAAATATGAAACAAATAGAAATTACTGGAATATTTTCTAATCCTTTGGATTTAGAAAACTTTAAAAAAGGTAATAATACTAGTACAGAAATAGCTTATGATAAAGATGTAGATCATTATCCTATTTTTGATCATATGATTAATGATATTGTAAACATTGTTTATAATCAATTAGTTCAAAGAGAACAATTACCTATGGATAGACAAAACAATGCAGATGAGCAGTAGAAATCACAAATTAAGTAGTAGCTATGGAGTATTAGATTTTTATAGATATTATAAAAAAAATTCTGATAATCCTGTAGATTTAAAAATTTATAGAAAAATATTAGATAAATATAATAAAAAAGTTTCTGAATCTATACTAGAAAAAGGTTTAGATTTTATAATGCCATATTTAAATTTTGAAATAACTATTAGAAAAGATAAAAGAAAACCTAAAATAATTGATGGAAAAGTTATAAATAATACACCAGTAGATCCTGTAGCTACTAAAAAATTATGGGAAAAAGACAAAGAAGCAAAAGAAAAGAAAATATTAGTCAGGTATAATAATTCACATACATCAGGTTATGTATTTAGAATATATTGTAAAAAATTTAGGTCTAATTTAAAAAATAAAAATTTATTTAAGTTTAGACCTGTAAGAAAATTAAAAAGAGACTTAGCCAAACTTATAAAAGATCCAGATGTAAAATTTGATTCTTTTTTATTATATAAAAACAAATAAATATGATTAACGGAAAAACAGTATCTTTAAAAAGTGTGTTATGGAAAGTTTTTAGAAATCCATATATTACTGATACATCTTATGATGAAGCTGCAGAATTTGCTATTGAAGCTTTAGAATTAATAGGTACACCTTTTATTAAAGTAAATAAAGTATCAGATTTAATAGAAATAAAAGAATATAAAGCATTTTTACCAGATGATCTATTAGAAATAAGAGGAGTAAGAGTTATAAATAATGATCAAAACTTTACAGATCAATCAATAGCCTTAACTGCTTCTTCTGATTTATATCATCATGGTATATTATGTGATGATCCAGAAGATGATAGATTTAGAAAAGAGCTTACATATGAAATTCAGCAAAATAAAATTATTACTGATATGGAAGAAGCTCATATTCAAATATCTTATAAAGCATTAGACACAGATGATGATGGATTTCCTAATGTTCCTGATAATAGAAAAGTAAAATTAGCGTTAGAATATTATATTCTTTATAGAATTTTAGAACCTTATGCAGATTTAGGCAAAGTACCTGGCAGAGCTTTTAGTAGAATAGAACAGAATAGAGATTGGTATATAGGAGCAGCACAATCTGATACTACTGTTAAAAATATAGATCATTTACAAAGTACTATGAATGCTATTAATAGATTAATTATTAATGATACTGCTCATTCTAACTTTTTTAAAGGTGCAGGAAAGCAAGAACAAATAAAAAGATATAGATAATGATTAATAAATTACAACAGTATACTCCTTCAGGAGCTAATCAAGATATTTCTAAAAGTAAACATAGTAATGAATTTTATTATGATGCACAGCATATTAGAATTATAGCAACAGATGGTCAAACTACTGGTAATGTTACTAATGAAAAAGGAAATGTATTAAAAGTAAGTTTTCCAAATATTAGTATAGATACTGTAAATAAAAATGTAAATTATGACGGCAAAAGTTTAAAATATACTAATGATGAAATAAATCAACAAATATCTTCTGGTACTCTTAATAGAAATTTAACTAAATTTGAAATAATAGCAAATTGTGTTACTAGAAATAGTGTAATTTTATTTACAACTTCTACTAGAGGAAATTGTATTTGGGAATTAGAAAATATATTAGAAGAAGATTCTGAATATAAATTAAATTTATTATATATTAGAAATCTAGATTTTAGTAAAGATTTTCCTATTCAGACATTATTTAATTTTGAAAATGAAAATATACAAAAAGTATACTGGGTAGATGGAAATAATCAACTTAGATTTATAAACATAAAACACGAACAAATAAAAGATAATTTTAAAATCATTGATATTCCTATTACTAACTTAAATTTAGTAGGAAATATAAATTTTAGCCAACCTACAATTACAAAAATTATTGGAGGAGGTACACATACTGCAGGTATGATACAATATTCTTATAATTTATATAATTTAAATGGATCACAAACTAAGATAAGTCCATTATCAAGGTTAATTCCTTTAGATAAAATAGGAAACAATGCTGGTGGTGGAGAAATAAATGAAATAATTGGATCTACTCCTAAAATAGAAATAAGCAATATAGATAAAAACTATACTCATATTAAAATATATGCAATAAAATATACTTCATATGGACAAATACCTTCTATATCTCTAATTAATGAATCAGAAATAGATTCTAACAATTTTATATACTATGATTCAGGATATGTTATTGAAAATATATCTTTAAGTGAATTTTTATTTTTAGGTAGTGATCCTACAATTCCTAAGCATATAGAATCTAAAGATAATAGATTATTTTTATCTAATATAAAAACTAAAAATTTTTTAATACCTGATGAATTAGATACAAGAGCATATTCATTTAGTAGCAATAGTAGTACTACTTTTGTATATGATCAAGTTACAAAGACAAGTCCAAATGGAAATGTATTAAATGGAATATCTAAAAGGAGAGTTACTTCTGAGTATAATATACCTTTAAAACATTCTTCTATTAATGGTAATTTTATTGAAAATAATAAACAATACAATTCTACTAAATTAGGAGGAGAGGGAAAATATATTAAATATGAATTAATTGAAAGTCCTAGAGATTTAGATGATAAAAGTCAAAAAGTATTTAAAGATGAAGAATTATACAGAATAGGATTAAAATTTTATAATAGGTTAGGGCAAAGTAGTTTACCAAAATGGATTGCAGATTTTAAAACTCCTCCTATAAATTTATCTACAAGTAATAATTATTATAAATTAAAAGTTAGTTTAAAACCTGAATTTTTTATATGGTTAAATAGTTATCAATTTGAATCAGTTGATGATAAACCAATAGGTTTTAAGGTATTAAGGGCAGCTAGAGAGGATAGAGATAAAACTATTTTATGTCAAGGAACTTTAAATAGTATGATGTACCAAGTTAAAGGAGATGAATCTAGGTTTAATAAATGGAGTAATTATTCAGAAAGATTAGATTATCAAGATCAATCTGTAAAACTTCCAGGATATATCAGTAGAGGATTTAGAACATTTCCAAATAACATAGAATATAATAAAAATGTAAAAGAAAGACTAGGTAAAACTAAACATGGATTTTGGATAGGAGGATTTGAAGATAATAATTTAAATCAATCTTCTTATGAAATAGCACATGGAAATGAATCTTCAAGTACTTTTTTACATACTGCTATGATGCAAATGTTTTCTCCTGAAATATTATTTAATCCTGATTTAACATTTTCTAACGGATTAAAAATAAAAACTAAAGGAAAAGTAGTAAACACTAAAAATGGTTTATGGGGGCAAGAACTAATAATAAATTCTAATCTTCCTAAATTTCAAGGAAAAATAATTGGAACAGGTAATAATTCTGTAAATGACTATCTTTCAGGAGAAAAAATAAAAGCTGCAGGAGCTTTAAATCCTTGGTTTTTAGATCCTAGTGAGTATCAAGATGATCAGGGATTTAGAAATGTTTTTACTTCTTCTGATACAGCTATTCCACATGGTTATATAACATCATCAGGGAATGCAGATGAAAGTTATATTGCAGCACAATGGTATAGACAATACAATAACTTTTATAAAGGATCTAATAAAAATTATTATGAAATTTATGGTACACCAGAAATTACAGAAGAAGGCAATGAAGCTAAAAATTACAATAATGATGGTAGATTTCAGTATAAAAATAATCTAAGAGGGTTTTTAGTTGGAGGAGGTGCTAAGACTAAATTATTAGATATTCAGAGTAATAATTCTAAATGTTTGACAATTGTATTGAATGACAAAAATAATATAAAAACTGAAAATAGAATTTTATTAGAAGATTTATATAGACTTAATGATACTAGAAGTAATGATAATAATGTAAATTTAAATTCTCCTTTTAATAATAATGCATTATTAATTTCAGAAATTACTAGAGATCCTTCCTATACTTATTTTGGCAATATATATAATGGTAATAGCTTTGAAGAAAAAAAGAGAACTACTTATATAGAGATAGGGAATTACACAGGTATAGATATTACAAATGGATCTTTATCTAGTACTGTAGACAATCCAGGAGATACTTTTGTACAAAATTTTAAGTTTCTTAAAATGGGAAGAACAGAACAAAAAGGTGGTACATCTACTTCTCAAATTATATCTGAAGTTGTAGAATTTCCAGTAGAAACTCAAATTAATCTTAAAAATAGAAATGATTTAAGTTTATCTACTTGGGATAGTAAATTTTTACCATTAAAACAAGATTATCACCAATACAATAGAGTATATAGTCAAGCTCCTACATTATTAAAATCAAATGATGTAGATTTTACTTTTAAAAGAATTAATGAATTTGATTCTAGAATACAATCCACTAAATTAAAAATACCTAATGAATCTATAGATAGTTGGACAGATATATTAGTAAATGAAACTATGGATTTAGATGGTAAATATGGACCAATAAATTCTATAATTACTTTTAAAAATAAGATGTATGCTTTTCAAGATGAAAGTATTGCAGTAGTATTAATAAACCCTAGAGTACAAGTACAAGGAAATGATGGTCTTAGTTTAGAACTAGGTAAAGGTAATATACTATATGATTATGATTATTTAACTACATCTTCTGGTGCAGTTAACAAATGGGGAATAACTAAAGGTAAAAGAGGTATTTATTATTATGATTTATTAAATAAAGGAGTAGGTAGAGTTCCTGATTCTATACAATTATTATTATCTGATTCAAAAGGATTTCATAGTTGGTTTAATAACAATTATAATTATAATGATTTAAATAAAGATAATCCTTTATTAAATAAAGGTGTAGTATTTGGATCAGATATTTATAATAATGATATTTATATGACTTTGTTACAGGGAGATAAAAGTTTTACAAGAGTATTTAATGAAAATGTAGATCAGTTTATTGATTTAAAAACTTATTTACCTGCTTTTTACATAAACAAAGGTAATAAATTATTTTCTAATATAGGAAATAATATTTATGAACATAATATAGGAGAATATAATAAATTTTTAGGTAAGTATGAAGAAAGTTTTATTACATTAGTAGTAAATCCTAATTCTAATCAAGATACTGTATTTAATAATATATTTTATAACTCAGAGGTATATTTAAATGATATAGATCAACCTGAAAAAACTCTTACACATATTCAAGCATATAATGAATATCAAGATTCTGGAAAAATTCCATTGGAAATAGGCAGAAATAAAAATTTAAGAAGAAAATTTAGAGAATGGAAAGCCAATATACCTAGGGAAAATAGAAATAGAATTAGAAATCCTTGGATATTTTTAAAATTAAGCTTTGAAAATACTAGTAATTATAAATTAGTATTACATGATATAATAGTAAGTTATACAGTATAACATTTAAAATTATAAATTATACTTAAAATAATTTGTATATATAAATAAAAAATAGTATATTTGTAATATGGACGATAAAAGAGATTTATTAAGGTTAATAGAAAATATAAAAAAAGATAAAGGAGGTAATTTAAAAGATTACATGGAATTTATTTCTTTTATAGGGCATTTAGAATCTAAAAATGACCCTAATGCTGTTCAAAAAGGAGCTGAAATAGGTAAAGGAGCATTTCAATTTGAGGATAAAAGTGGTTCAAATAGAATCTTTACTGCTGCAAACAGAACTAAAAATTATTACAAAAGTAAAGGTATGCTAGATAGTATGCCTTCTTTTATTAATAATATAATAGAAAAAGGTACAGAAGATGCTAGAAAATTATCATATAATGAACAATCTGTATTATTATTAGGAGATGCTAGAATGGGAGCAGCTAATTTAAAAGATTATGTAGGTAAAGGTAAAGAAGAATTGTCAGATTATTGGGCAACTTACCATTGGGCAGGACATAAAGGTTTAGAAACAGCTAAACAAAATAAAATAAATAGTTTTTCTAAGCATATAGACAGTTTCTATGATCAAAAAGAAAACATATTAAGAAAAACATCAGAACAAACAAGAATAAAAGATTTTTATAACGATAGAGACAAAGAAGATATTATATTAGAAAATAATAATAGAATATCTAAAATACAAAAAAGCTTAAATGTTGAACCTAAAGAAGTAAAGCCTTATTTTCAAGAAGGAAAGACTACTGATAATTTAAGTTTAACAAATTTTATAAAAGAACAGAAAAATAAACCATATTTTCAAAATACTGATAAAACTAGTAATCAAAATACTAAATCATTAGGAGGAATTATAAATTCTTTAGATTTAGGAAATAAAAATTTAAATGAGTTTAACACAGGAGGACTACACGAACAAAATAGATTAGGAGGTATTCCTCAAGGTACAGGAGATAATGGTAAAATGAATACAGTAGAAGAAAATGAAACTTCTTTTGAAACTAGTAAAGGAAAATTTATTTTTTCAAATAGAATTACTGTAAATGCAAAAAAACCACTACCTAAAGCTTCAGACAATCAATTTGCTTTAGGAGGAAATACTGACTGTGGAGGAAAAGGGCAACCTCCTTGTACTCAAAAACAAAAATTAACAGAACTATCCAATAAAGATATAAATAAAGGAAAAGAAGAATTAAGAGGAAGTAAAGATTTTATAGGTAATTGGATTAAATCAGATAGATTTAAAAAAAAATTCAAGGAAAATCTAACAGAAATAGATAACAATAGACATGATCCTAAATACAAAGGATGGTATGACAACTTAACTAAAAACACAGTAGAAGAAGATGTAAAGAAAAATAAAAACGCAGCTTTAAAAAATTTATCTACAGTTATTCCTTTTTCTAATAAAAATAATCGTGAAGATAGACAAAAATTATCTGATGAATTTTCTGAAATTATAAATGAAACTAAAGAAGCAAAAGCTAGTAGAGAATGGATGACAGCTGGTACTTATCATCCTTCTTCTCATAGTCTTTTTGTATTAGATGACCATGAAAATACAGCTACTCATGAGTATATTCATTCTACACGCTTAGATAAACATCTTAAATCTATTGCGCCACAATCTGATAAAGTAGCTAAAGTTTTAAAAGGGTTAAATTTAAAAGGAGATTTTAAAATAGCTAAAGGATATTTTTCAGATAATCCTTTTGTTTATAAATATGACACTTATCGTGAAAAATATTTAAATCATAGCCCTGTATCTACTAAACAAGTGCAAGAACAATTAAAAAAAGAAGGCATAGATCTTAATGATATAAATTACTTAGAAAGAAGTAATGAAGTATATCCTAGATTAATGACATTTAGAAAAAAATATAACATTAAACCAGAAGATATAATTGATGATAAAAAAGTAGAAGAAATTTATAAAGGAGAAGGAGATAATGGACTTTTTAAATTATATTCTAAAAAGCAAGTAAAAGAGATGTTAAATAAATTTGCAAATACTGAAAAAAATAAAGAAAAAAACACAACAAATACAAAATTAGCATAATGAATATAGAATAAAAATATAAAAACATGGACAAACAATTAATAAAAGAATTTAATTTGCCAAAATATATTTCTGGTAAAACTTTTGCAGAAGCTAGTAAATCTATTTCTAAAAAATTTGATGAAAGAACAGATCCACAAGCACAAAAAACCAAAGAAGAGTTATTAGAAAGATTAGCAGAAGCACAAGAATATGTGAAAATGCAAGAAGAAGCTAAGACAAAATCTATGCAATCTTCTATGAATAATAATGCTAATAATGTAGAAGATCAAATGAATGGAGAAATTCCAGAAGGTATGAAAGATTTTATGCCTAAAGAACAGTCTTCTAAATTTGCTATGGGAGGACCAATAGATCCTCCTGATGATGAAAAAACCAAGGCTTTTACAGATGCATATTCTAGTCTACAAACTACAATGGATAATTACCCTCCTATTAGTGAAATTGATGATTTAGAAACTCTAAAAAAAGGGTTTAGAAATCATTTATGGTTATCTAGAAACCAAGGTAATTTTGATAAAGCAGGAATGTCAGGATCTACTTCAGGATTAACAGATAATAATTATAAAACTGAATTATATGCAGGAGCTATTGAGAATATGAAAACAAAACCTGCTAGTGAATATGGTAAAGATTTTAAAAAAGGAGGTCTTATAAAAAGAAAAGATGGTTCTTATTCTAAAAAGGGATTATGGGATAACATTAGAGATAATAAAGGTAGTGGAAAAACTCCTACTCCTGAAATGCTTGAACAAGAAAAGAAAATTAATTACAAATTAGATGGTGGACTTCTAAATAGTATTCAAGAAGCTGCAGGTGGTAAAGGAAAAGCAATGCAAACTGTTGATGGTGTTCAAAATTCTATGAAAGGAAACAGTAGTATCATGGGTAAAGCTGGTACATATATGGACGGAGCTAGTCAACTTATGGATATGGGCAAAGATATTTTTGGTGATACAGGAATTGATACTAGTGGAAATGATAAATATCAAAAAGAAATTAACGAAGGAGGTGCTGCAGCTAGTGGAGCATTAAAAGGTGCTACAACAGGTGCACAAATAGGAGGTCCTTGGGGAGCTGCTGTAGGTGGAGTTGTTGGAGGAGTTGGAAGTTTATTTGGATCAAAAGCTAAAAATAAGGATATAGAAGAAGCTAATATAAATAAAGATTTATCAGTTAACAGTAAATTATCTAATAATACCTTTTCTAAAGGTGGATATACTAATAAATATGAAAAAGGTGGTAAATTTGACACTAGTTTAACAACACAAGGTATTAATTTTGGAGCTATTAACAGAGCATTAGCTGAAAATACTGTTGGAGATAATTTAAAACAAGGAATTAAAAAAGGTAATACTCCTGAAATAAAATACACTTCATTAAAAGGAAAAACAAATGATTCTGATTTAACAAATGATTCTAATTTAGCAAATGAAGAAGATTTAAACAAATCTAAAGAAGGAAGTAAAGTAGCAAAATTTGCTAAAAAATATGGTGCTGACATTGGAAGAATAACTCCTAGTGTATTTAATCTTATACAAGCAGGTAATCTAGATGAAGCTGAACAAGTAAGAAGAAGCACATTAGATAATAAATATGATCCACAATATATGGACATAAATCAAATGATTAATAAAGTAGATCAAAATAATGTAAACAAAGCTCTTTCTGAAGCTTCTGGTGGAGATATGGGAGCATTAAGAAGTAATATACTAGCAGCTAATTTAAATAAAGACAAAGCTAAATCTGATGCCTTTATACAAGCAGATCAAGTTAATAGAAGAGAAAATGATAGGAAACAACAATTTGATACAAATATTGATAAATTAAATTTAAATCAAGCTAATGCTGATTTAGTAGATAACATGCAAAATAGAGGAGCTAGAGAAACTACTAAAAATAATTTATTATCTTCTGCTATGACAGATATTGGTAAAATGTCTAAAGAAATTCAAGATAGACAAATTGCTGCATCTGCTACAGGCTATAATTATGATGGCGAGTTTATTACAAATGGTACTGAAAAAATTGATCCAAAAGATTTAGGACTTACAAAAGAAGATGAAAATTTAGTAGATAAAGATGGTAACAAAATTAGTGATAAAAAGTTGCAAGAATTAATTAAAAATATGAATAATGGCATTTAATAAATATACACAAATAACTCCTGCTAGGTATGATGCAAGATCATTACAAGAAACTCTATATTTACCTACTTTAAAAAGAAAGCAACACGATGCTATGGATCAACAACTGGCAACTACAAAGTCAGCATTAGATCAATATGATAGTTTAGACTTTCAAAGTGAATTAGTTAATGAAGAAAAAGAAAAATTAAACAAAAGAATAGAAGATCAAGCTTCTATGTTAGCTAATCAAGGGTTTAAATCTAATTCTAAAACTGATTTTTTAAATCTTGCATCTGATTTTTCTGAATCTACCAGTGTTAACGGTAAAATAGGAAAAGCTAAACAGATTAAAGATAATTATTTAGCCAATAAATCACGTATAATACAAAATGCAGTTAAACAAGGATATAGTGGAGATGACGCTAAAAGATTTGTAGATAAACAATTTGAAGAATATAAAAATAATTGGGACGGAGAAAATTTAAATCAAATAGATTTATATGATGCTCCTAAATATATGACTATTGAAAATGAATTTAGTAGATTAGTTAAAGATATGGGTAGTACTACTATTCAAGAAATTAAAAATAAAGGTTATAAAATTGCTGAAGAAAATGGACACTTTGTATATAAAACTCCAACTGGTAGTACAGTAAAAGAAAATAATAATAAACAATTAGATTTTGCATTAGCACTTTTAAATAATGAATTTTTAGCAGAAGGATCTAAAGGTAAACAATCATTAGATGTGCAAGGTATAAGTGGAGAAGCTGCTGCTGGTAAAATTTCTAATTTAATGGGTTTAAGTCAAAAAGAAGTTGTTAAAGATACTGAAGCATTGAATTATAGATTTGCTAAAAATGTTCTAGATACTACTAGAGGATCTGGTAATTTATCAAGTAATATATTATTAGGAACTAATTATACTTCTAGTACTCCTATTTCATTTGATGTAGAAAATATTAATGATTTAAGAGCTAAATCAGAAATTAAAGAAGGATTTACAGAAAAAGAAATAAAAGAATCTAGAAAATATCAAAAATTATTAAAGTCTGTTGAAACAGTAACAAATGACAATGCTGAATTTAATGCAATAAATGAAGAAATTCAAAAACTTAAAAATAAAGCAAATGAAATTCCAGAAAATTATCAAGAGATATTTTCTCAAGTTAACCCAAGTGGAATTATAACTGCAAGTAGATCTAAAGAAGAAAATGAAGTATTAACTGAATTAATTACAAAAGAATTTGGATCATTTAAAGAAGGAATTCGTAATGAAAAATTTAGAGAGTATGCAGTAGAAGCAATGCAATTAGAAAATAACATAAATGAATTAGAAAGTAAAAAAGAAGATATTTATAATTCAGTAATGAATGAAGCAGTTATAGATAATGTAGAATACAAATTACTTGATGAAACTAAAGATAGAAAAGAAAGAAATAGTTTAGTTGGATTAATATTAGGAGGTAAGAAAAATTCTAATATTATTGGTATGGAATCAATTAATTCTGAAGATGAAGTTGAAAATATAGATATACAAAAAAATCAAGAATTAATAAATGCTTTAAGAAGAGATTTAAATGGTGAAGGTCTTAAAGATAGTGAAGTTATAGATACTTCCTTAATTAAAAATGATTTACAATCAGGTATTAAAGTAACAATTAGATTTGGAGAAGATGATGTAGATAGTGGAGTTTATTCAAAATATGAAGTTGGAGATAGAATTAATATGGTGATATCTGCAGAAGATTTTGAAAATGGCAATATGCCTACTGTAATGAGTCAATATATAGATAAAACATATGGAAAAAAAGGTGTAGAACAATTTAAATCAATTGCTTTTGATAAGAAATATCCATCTACTACTAATAAAGAAGATTTAGGTTCTGGTGGTATTCCAGAAGAACAAATATTTTTTAATGCTAATAATGATTCCAAATTAGATTTTTTATCTGAAACTAAAAAAGTAGGAAATAAAACAATTAATTATGAAACTCCTTATTTAATATCAGATGAAGAAGATGGTAAAACTCCATTAACCTTTGGTAAATTTGTAGATAAAATAAAAAATAGTTCTTTTGATGAAACTGATCCACAATTTATTCAGTTTTTAAGTGTATTACATGATGACATGATTGACTTAGGAGTTGATAAAAGTTTAGGAGAAACTAAATTTGCTAAAAAATATTTTGAAAATTTAGGAAATGGAACATCTAAATTAAATAAAAAACAATTTGATAATTTGTTAGAGTCATTAGAGGATTATCCTATAATTTTTAAAGATAATTCTAATAAATATAGAATGTCTAAACTAGCACAAAAATATAAAAATTTATAAAATGGGGGATATTATAATTAATAATGACTATTTAGAAAATACAAAACCATCTAAAAAGTCAGAAGATATAATTTATGATAATAAAGAATTAGATACTAGCACATTATTTGGTGATCCAGGTAATTCTGGTATTAGATATGTAGGTGAAGATACTACTAATAGAGATTATATTAGTGATGATTTTTATTATGAATCTCCTGAAAAAACTCAAGACTATAGAGCAAATGCTCAAAGTGGTTTAACTAGAGTTGCTCAAATACCTTTTAAAGCAGCTACAACATTTGCTTCAGAAGTTGCAAAAACTCCTATAATATTAGGAGGACTAGCAGCTGGTTTAGGTGCTGAAATATCTGATGCAGTTTCAGGTAAAGATGATAATAATTTTTTTGACATTGCATTTAATAATAAAATTATTCAAAGCATAGATGCAATTAAAGAAGATGTTAATAACAGTTCTTTACTTTCAAGTTATATGGATAGTCAAACTGAAGAAGGTGACTTTTTTGATAAAATAGGAAGTACTGCATTTTGGGCAACTGAAGGGGCAGATGTTATGGGTTTTATGGCTGCAATGGTAGTTCCAGGTTTAGCTATATCTAAATTAGGTGCAGGATCTAAAATGTTTAAAGGATTAAGCAAATTAAAAGGAATTGATAAAGCTGATGAATTTGGGAGTTTACTTCTAAAAAAAGGATTTACTCCTAAAAATATAGACCATGTAGCTATTACTTCTGCTAATACTATTTATGAAGCTGGTATAGAGACTGGTGGTTATTTAAATGGTACAGAGAAAGAATTAGACAGAAGATTAATATTGCCTGATGGACATAAAGATAAGATTAATCAGAAGCAATATGATAAATTATTAAGTAAAGCTCAAAATGAAGGAGCTTTTAAAATCTTTGCTAGTAGTATAGCTTTACTAACTGTTCCAAACTCTATTAATACTGCTTGGATTTATGGTACTAAAACTAATAAAAAAATATTTAAAGAATTTAATAAAAATTTTGATTTAAAAAATAACAGAATTGCTAGAAAACAAAAAGAGTATTCTAGTGGTATTCTTGGTACTGCAGAAAAAGTTGGAGGTAAAGCAGGTAAAATAGGTAAAGTATTTGGTCAAAATTTACTTTCTGAAGGAGCATTAGAAGAAGGTGGACAAATGGCTGCTGAAAAATCTGCTACTAAACTTATAGAAGAAGATAAAGCTTTTGATTTTAATAGTTTATATGAAAGTTATTTAGAGACTTTAGGAAGTACTGATGGACAAACTGCTATGTTTTTAGGAGGATTACTTGGTACTGGTATGTATTCTATAAGTAATTCAGGTAATTCTAAAAAAAGAGATAAAGTTATTGATAAAATGATTAGCCAATCTAATCAATCTTTAGATACATTTTTATCATATATGGAACCTGATGTCTATAAAAAAGATAAAGATGGAGATACAATATTTGAAACTAATCCAGAAACTCAAGAATCTAATCCAGTAATAGATATTTCTAAGACTAATAAATTATTAGAAAGCTTAGATTCTAATGAACAATTAGCAAATGCTTATTACGCTTCTGTAGTTACAAATAATAAAGAACAAAGTGATAGATTATTTGATATATTATCTACTAAATTTGTATTGCCGTTTACTAATAATGAACAATTAGGACCTAAGATATTAAGAGAAATATTAAGTAATTCTAATGAAGTAGATACTTATACAAAAGAAATGTCTAAAGACAAATCTAAAGTTATAGATGAAATTGTTAATAAAGCTGAGTCTATAAAAGAATCTAAAGAAGATTTTATAGATTTGTATGAAAGCATGTTTGAAGAATTTGAAGATATTTCTTATGATAAAATGGAGGATTTTAAAAACTATGTAGCAAATGATTATTTAGGTTTAAAAATAAACAAAAGATATCTAAATAAAAAAATTAATGAAATTAAAAATTTAAAAGAAAAATCTTCTAAAGACTTATCTAATACATCAGTTGGAGATATTTCTAATGATATAGATAGAACTGAAAGTGGAAGATATTTTAATAAATTAATAGAGAACTATAATAAAGAGTTAGATAAAGTAAATAATGATCTAAGTGAATTTTGGAGTCAAAATAAATTTAATAGTAATTTAGAAAAATTTAAAAAAGATCAAGAAAAAATAGAAGTTAAAGCTGAAAAAGAAGTAGTTGAGATAAATGAAGTATTAGAAACTATAGATAAAGCAAAAAATTTAACAGAATTGAATCAGATAAGTAATTCTTTAGAAGAAAAATATAAAAATAATCCTGTTATATTTAAAAAAATAAAAAATAAATCAGAAGAATATGAAGCTAAAGAGCAAGAAGTAATTAATAATGCTGAAGAAGCTAATAATAATGCAGAAAATAATAAATTAACTTTTGAAGAAGTAAAAGAAAATTTTGTTAAAGGAGATACTTTTACTCCTACTAATAATAGTAATTTGCCAGAATCATTTAAAGGAGATATCCTTACACTTTCAAAAGTTTCTGAAAATTCTATTACTATAAAAAATAGTAAAGGAAGTAGTTTTCAATTAACTCCTGCTAAAGAGAATTTAAGTACTACTGATGGAATTGTAGATACCAACACTAGTACAATGTCTAAAAATGATATAAAAGCAATTAGTGATAACTTAGATACGTCTACAGATAATAAAGATGCTAAGACTATTGTAACAAATGCAGATGGCACTAAACCTGAGTATGTATCTGAAAATGCTTATGAATATCAAATGAATCCTAAAAATAAAAAAGGAAAAGTTCATAAAGTAAAAATTGATAAGACTACAGAAACTGCAAATAGTTCAACTAAAAAATTAAATAATTTTAAAAAAGCTATTGATCTTTATGAATCTAAAGATAATTTTAATGAAAAAGATATAGAATTTTTATCTAAGTATTTGCCATTATCTGTTGTTGTTGATGAAAATACAGAATTAAAAATGTTAACTTATCCAAAGAGCAATGCTAAAAGTCAAAAAGCATTTAATGAAAGTACTTATGTGTTAAGAAAAAAAATTGTACAAACTATTACTGCTAATAAATCTAATTCTGTAAGTATAGAAATTAAATATCAAAAAAATGGAGATTTACAAATTTCTCCTAAAGTAAATAGTAAAGTTCAAGAAAATTCTTTAGCAGATTTATACGAATTTGGTGGAAACATTAATAATATAACAGAAGATAAATTTTTTATTGTAGATGAAAAAGGTAATCTTAAAAATACTAATGGAGAATATTATACAGGAAGTTTAAATAGAAAGTTAGCTAAAGGTGAATTATATGTACAAATAACTACTGCTGCTGGACAAAAATTTCCTTTAAAGGTAAATGTAAAGAAAATTAATAATAATCAAGCAGAAGCTATTTATTTGATGTACAAAGAAATGCTAGAATCAAATGATAGTAATATGGTGTTTGAAGATCTTTCTCAAGAAAGTCAAGATAGTATAACTGAACTTATAGGAGAAGATATTAATTTTATAGCTACAGAAATAAATGAAAATAAAGAAGATCTTATTTTAAAAGAAATAATTAATTTTTATAATTATCAAAAATCAAATAATAATAAAATTGCTACTAATTTTGATAGTAATGGAATGTTTGTATTTGGAGAATTTGTAAAAAAAGAAGATTTTATTGGTGATAAAATGAAAAAAGCATTTATAAAAGATTTAACTTCTAAAAAACGTATAAATGTAAGATTTAAAAATAATAATAAAAATTTAAATCCAGTATTTAATTTTAAAAATAGAAATTATTTAGAACATCTATTAAAAAATAATATTATAAATACTAATGCTGTAACAGGTAAAGATAATTTTACTTTTAAAGGTGATACTTCTATATATTATAACGCTAATAAAATATACATTAATGGCAAATTAAAAGAATCAAATCCTTCTTCTTTAAAAGAACTGTATAATAATGTAATAGAAAGTTATAAAAAAATAGGAAATAAGACAGGAGAAGTATTTGAAATGAATGGAAAAGAGTATCAAATTTTTAAAGGATTAGGAATAGTTTTTATAAAAAGAAATGGAAAATTTAGTGTAATACAAACTCAAAATGAAATAAAAGAATTTTTAAACTCTTTATATGAACAAATAGAAATTTTAAGTAAAAAAGGAGGACCTGTCAGTTCTTTTAATTCTATTAATATTAATAAAATTAAAGAATTATATTTATTAAATAATAAAGTTAATAATATAGAAAAAAAAGAAATTAAAAAGACTAAGCCTAAACCAAAGCCTATAGAAAATAATCAAACTGAAACAGAAGATGAACCTGGTGGAATAGATCCTAGTGAAGGAATAACTGAAGGATCAAAATTAGAAGAGTTTTTAAATTCTAAAAAAGAAGATAATAAAACTAAAAAAGAAGATAATTCAAAAAATAATTCTAATAATATTAGGAATTCTCAAAAAAATTCTGTATCTTTGTCAGAAGATGTTGATGCTAAAGAAGTAATTAAAAATCTATCTAAAAAATTTAGAGGTACTGAATTAGTAAAACCTTTTAGAGAAGTTTTAAAAATGGATCATAAAACTGATAAAGACAAATTAAATGAAATTTATAATACTTTAAAAAATAAAGTTTCTGATAAAAAAGAATTTGACAAAATTTGTAAAATAAAATAATAATGAAGTGTAAAGAAGAACAAAAAATATATAAAGCAGCTACTAATGGAGAACAATCTTTACTTCATAGTAATTTATTAGATGTATTACCAAATTATAAAGATGCAGATAGAATACATAATATGATATATTCTAATGACTTTAAAGAAATGTTTGGTAATTTTGAAGATGAAAGTCTTGAAGATAATTTTACAAATAGATTAGATGACAATGGAGAACCTTTATTAATAACTAAAAATACAAAAAATCCTTATTTCTTAGATAAATATAATCAAAAAGTATTTTATTTAAAAGATAAACAAGGATTAAGTAAGTTAATTAGTAAAAGTGATGTCACTAGTTATGCAAATTCTCTTGCTTCTTCTTATTTTTTAGATAATTTAGAAATAGATAAAGAGACTTTTGCTATTAATAATTTAAAAGAAGGTCAAAATCTTAATGATTTTATTAAAAGACAATTAGAAATTGATTTTGAGAGATTACAAAATAGTGATGATTTTTTAGAAAATGATTTAGGATTTGCTTTAGAAGATTCTATAGACTATATTGATGAATGGAAAGAAGAAATTAAAATTGTTTTTTCTACTATAAAAGTTGATATTAAGAATATAGAAGAAGCTGCTGATTTTGTTGAACAAGAAGAGGAATTTAGAGGTGAATTAATGAGGAAAGAGTCTTTCTTAAAATCATCTAAAGATAATGTAAATAACAATATTAAATTAATGTTATCATTAATACCTTCTACAGAAGAAAATGTATTTGGTAAAACAGAGTTAGTTAAATTTTTTGATATTTATACTTCTATAAGTAATGAATTAAGAGGTATAGAATCCTTAGAAAATGAAGATATGTATGATCTATTTGTAGATAAAATAGAGAATATGGCTAATGCTAAACCTTATCTTTATTATTTATTAGAAAATTACTTACAAAATCCTAAGTATCTAAATGAAAACTTTAAGAATAAATTTGTAAATGCTTTTACTTTATATAAAAATAATTTTTTAATGAGTGAAATAGTTAAAGATGAAAAATCTTTAAACTATAGTGTTAAAAATATATCTGAAGTAGGTAGTAGAAGAAATCATATTATAAAAGAATGGAATTTTAATTTAAGTCAAAAATCTAAAAACCCTAAAGAATTTATAAATGAATTAGCAATTACTCAAAAAGCTATTTCTAAAATTGATACAGAAAAAGATTTTAAATCATTTTTAAAAAATTCTGTTCTTTATGAAATGAAAGATTTAGGAATAAATATAAATAATAAAGAATTAAATTTATTTTTAGATAATCAAAATTTTCAAGAACAAGATTTTGAAACTAGAAAAAGAAATTTATTAACTTTATATTCTTCTTTGCAAAGATCTTTAGGATCTAGTAACTTATATGATGATCAACAAACACTAAAAAGATTAGCAGATGCTAAAGCTTTCTTTATTGATAACATATCTGATGCGTCATTATATACAATGAATAAAAATAAATGGATAAATTCTTTGCCTAGTCATTTAGATAAAACTGTTGGATTATGGAAAAAAGATTACAATATATTACAAGAGCTATATAATGAAAATGATAATATTCAAAGTACTTCTTATTACTTAAAATATTTATTAGGGTATATTAATAATAATAACACTCCTACTAATTTAAGTGAAGAAAAAAGAATTGAATTAGCAAAAGAAAGAATTGAGAATATTGAAATAGGTATTTTTAATTCTATTCAGGAAAAAAACAATCTTCAAAATTCTGTTGATAATAAAGGAGTAAAAGAATTAGATGCTAAAGTAGATTATATTAATAAAGCTTTAGCATTACAAAAAGATTATCAAAAAACAGCATTAGCAGCTGATAAAAGTACAGAACGTCAAATACACTATGGTACTAAAATATTTACAAATGCTAGAAAAAGAAAAAAAGATGGCAAAATTAAAGTATCTAAAGCAATAGAAGATATTGTATTTGACTATGTTAATGGTGAATATAAAAGAGCAATGGTTACTAATAATGAAATAGAAGCAGCTAATGGAGACAATAGTAATTTAGTACCTAATTATCATACAAATACTCAGAATGGTAAAAAAATATTTACTATACCTGAATTATCTATAGATATCAATTCAGATGGTAAAGTAATTTTGCCTTCTTTAGAAAATCAAATTTATGATTCAAAAACTGGTAAACCATTATTTACTGATTTAAAAAATAAACCAGAAATTGAACAAGAAATTAAAGTTAAAATTAGAAATTTTTTAAGTAATGAAATAAAAAATACTTATAGAAAATTAGTTGAAGATGGTATTATTTATAATGATAGTAATAATTTAGTACAAAATAATTTTTTAAGTGATGATATAGATTCTCATTATTTAAAAGAAAATGGTGATCAAGCGTATATTAATGTTGCTGCTGATTTATTTGTTAATGGCTTTATTTCTCAGGTAGAATATACTAAATTGTTTACAGGAGATATAGCATATTATAAAAATATTGCAGATTATAAAAAACGTGTACCTGCAACTTATACAGATGGTCAATATTTAAATAGATTATCAGAAGATGAAAAATATATGAATATTTCTATATTTGATTCTATTGAGCAAGAGCCATTTAATATGGAAGATATTCCAGAGGAATTGCAAAAAGTTTATTCTAATACTAATGCTACAGACGCTCAAGCTTATATTACTCCTCAAAGATGGAGATTTTTATTAGAAAAATTAGGCAAATGGAATTCTACTTTTGATAAAACTTATGAAAAGATATTAGAAGGAGATACTGATTTTACTAAAGAAGAAATACAATCAATGCAACCATTAAAAGGTGTTTATTTTTATAGGGATAAATCTAATAAACCTATATTTTTAAAATACTCTCAAGCAGTATTAGTACCAGGAGCAATTAAAGGTACACAATTAGAGAACATATATAATAAAATGATAAAAGATTCTCAAGGAAATACTTTAGAATATAAAAATCAAATTCATGAGCTAATTGCTAAAGATGGTATTAAAGTAGGAGCTATTACTCCTTCTACTATTCATAATGAAGATGGATCTCTAATGCAAGAGTTTAGTCTTAACAAAATGAGTATTCCAAATAGAGGATGGAAATTACAACAAGATTTACCTACTAAAGGATATAAAGCTACTGATGTTGGATCTCAAATTCAAAAAATTATATTTCAAGGATTATCTAAATATGTTTCTGAAGATTCAAATGTAAAGTTTGATTACCAAGGAGAAGAAGTTTCTGCTATTGAAATGGCTAATATTATTAATGATATAGTTTCATCTATGTCAGATAGTATGTTTAAAAAATTTAAAAATAAATATGGTATAAATGATAATAACAATATTGAAAATAAAGAATCTTTAATTAATTCATTAGTAAGCCAATTAAAAGAAAGAAAAGCACCTAAAAATATAATTAATGCTTTAGAATCAAATATTAGTCCTGCAGCAGTTCCTGGTCAATATCAACTTTTTCAGAATGTATTTAGTAGTGAAGTAAACAAAGCATCTATTAAGATTAAAACTAATGGTGCTGGGTTTATACAGATGTCTGATTTTGGTATAAATTATACAGATGCTATATCTACTAAAGGCATTAGATTTACTCCTAAATTTAAAAGTACAATTGAGGAAGGCAAATACTCTTCAACTAAATTACATATGCCTAAAGTAATAGAAACTGAAAATGGTAAAAAAATTATACAAGGTGGAGGTATATTTTTACCATCTGGTTTTATTTCTAAATATATTGCTGATTGGAGAAATTATACAGATAAAGAATTATTTGGAGAATATGACAAAAAAACTAGAAAATATAAAGGAGGTTTAATCCCTCAAGAAGCCTTAGAAAATATAATTGGATATAGAATACCTGATCAAGGTTTAGCATCTAATGATAACTTTGAAATAGCTGGAATATTGCCTGAATCTATGGGTGATACAGCAATACCTTATGTAGGATTAACTACTAAAACAGGATCTGATTTTGACATTGATAAATTATATTTAATGATTCCTACTTTAACTCCTGTTTATTTAAAAAGAAAAAAAATTGGAGAGTATATAAAAAATAATTTAAAAGGCAAAACTATACAAGATACTATAAACAATATTAATTCAATATTGGATAGTATAAGTGATGATGAATTTAATCAGGATATAGATGTAAGTGTATTATCTAAATCATTATTTGATGATAAAAATATAGAAAATTTAAAGTTTGTAAACAATAAATTAATTGAAGCCATTTTAAAAAGTGATTCTGAATTATCATTATATATTAAAGAGTCTATTTCAAATATTACAGAAGTAGAATCTTTGAGATATGATAATACTAAAAAAGAAAATCAATTAATCGAAGCTTACAAAGCTGTATTAACAAATGCAGAAGTGTACAAAGATTTAATTAATCCTATTGATATAGATTATATAAAAAATGATGCACTTGCTTTAAAATCATTTTCTGGTATTTCTGCAGATTCTGCATTTAATTCCATTGAAGATATTGTAACTAAACTTAAATTTATGCAAGGTAAGGCAGGTTTAGGACAAGCAGTTAATCAACTAGTTGATTTTGTTAGAGGTACTATTGATCCAGTAGGATTAGATGTAAATAATGAAATTTTAAAAGGTTTACAACGTCATGTAAATAGTAATAATGACAAATTAATAGAATTAGATAAAATTAATTCTAAAAATTTAACTGATGTAGAATTAAAAGAATATGTAAAATTTATAAATGAAAATTCAGACAAAAGTAAAAAAATTACTTTTAAAGAAGCTAAAAAAACGTTAAAATCTGTTGAAATAAAAGATTCATTAACAGCTTTAGTAAATGCTTTTGTAGACATTGCTAAAGATTCTTACATTATAGATATTAACTGGACAACTAATACTAATAACGTAGGATTTATGTTATTACGAATGGGTATGCATCCTTTTAAAATTAATTCATTTTTAAGTCAGCAAGGATTAAAAGAGTATATTAAATTTAAAAGTGATAAAGAATCTAATATAGTAGGAGATAAAACTTTCATAGAAAATAAATTTAAATCTAAATTAATTAAAGATAGTATAAAAGATGAATTTGGACAAAAAGTATTTGAAATAGAAAATTATAATTTAGAAAGTGTATTTGAAGATTTAATAAATGAAAGTAATTATATATCTAAATATAAATCTGAAAAAGGTTTTAAAATATTAGATTCTAAATTAAAAAAATCTATTAAAAAAGAATTTAAAAAAACAATTGAAATACCTCAATATAATGAAATATTAAATACAATTTATCAAAATATTGTTTATTCTAAAGATACTGGAAAAATAAAACAAAATTTTAATCTTACTGATTTAAGAGAAAATATAAAATCTTCTAACTTTTTTAACAAAATAGACACTTTAAATACTTTTTTAACTTTAGATAAAGGTGCAAAATTATTAAATGAGTCAATTAATGCTACTAAATTTGATGTAAGTGGTAAAGGTAAAGATAATGCTAGTTTGTTATTTGCTTTAAATAACATAAATGAATTATTAAATAAACCTTATACTACTAATTTTGAATTTTCTTTTAATGGATTTCCAAATAAAATTAAAAATACATTCTTAAAATCTTATTTTAAAAATTCATTATATGAACCATTTGAAATAATTAAAAAATCATCTGAATTATTTCCTACTTTAACTAATAATGCAGTAAATAGTTTTTTTACTTTATTAAATGTAAGTACTAATAATAATTTAAGACTAATAAATGAAAAAACTTTAAATGATTTGCAAAAAGATTATTATACTTATATGTTTAAAGATTTTAAACCTTTGCAATCTACTACAGAAGAAAAAGCAAATCTTTTAAAGGAATTACCTAAAACTTTAAATAATTTAAAAACTAAATATCCAAATAATTTTCTTTTAGATAATTTATATTCAGAAGAAGGAAGTGACAAAGGAATGTTTTTTATTAAAGCATCTCCTTCTAAAAAAGATGAGAATTTAATTAACAATATAAATGATGATTTTAACTCTTTGAGAGAAATTGAACCAGAATTTATTAATGATTTAGTTAAATATTCTTATATCACTAGTGGTTTTAATAATAAACTTAGTAGTTTTAATGATTTTATTTCTTATGAATGGTTTTTAAGTAATAACTTAAATCAACATATTTCTAAATTTACAAAAAATAAAAATATAGAGAATTTTGAAGAAGAGTTCATTAATAAGTACATAGAAAATAATTTAAATTCTTTAAATAAAGAATACAAATTAAAATCAGGTGAGTATATGTTTAGTAAAACAATAATTGCCAATATTGATGAAAAAGAGTATTCTAAACTTCCTATAATAATTAAAGAAAATAATGATTTTTTTTATCAATTAAGAGAAACTTCAAATGGAACTCTTTATTATGAATTAAAAGAGAGTAAAGGCTTTGCAGATTTAAAAGGTAATAAGTTTAAAGAGTATTATAATGAAACTATTGTAAAAAATAGAAAAAGAATTTCTTCAATAGGTAAAGATTTAATTAAAAAATTTAAAGATGAGAATGATGCTAATGTAGATTATTTATTTAAAAGGGCAGAATTTGAAGGGTTTAATATTGATTCTTTACTATTTGATGAAGATACAAGTAAAAAAACTGAAGAAACTAATGAAGAAATACCATTTGAAGATGATTCAAATTGTTAACATAAAAATTTAAAAAATGAGTTGTAAAGTACAAGTAAAAACTATAAATAGGCTAAAAGATAATAAAGTAATTTCTAATACTAGAGAAATACTTAATTTTAAAGAATTTGATAGATTAAATAATTTATATACTAACGCTGCTGTTAATAAGTATGGCTTAGAAGTAAATGGTAATTTATTATTTACAAGTGAGTCTAAAGCAGTTAAATTAGAAAAAGTTTCTAAATCAAGAAATAAAGTTATTGATAGAGCTATTCCTAATGAAGATTTATTTAATAAATTAGATAATATAATTAATCAAAATAAAAAAATTGATGAGTACAAACCTTATCAAAAATTATTATCTTTATACGAAGAAAATTCTGAACCAATATTTCAAAATAAAACTGATATAAAAATAGAAGATAATTATAAAAATACTAATCTTTTATTTAATGATGATAAATTAACAGTTGACAATATTGTAAATAATATTTTACAATTAAAAGATTTTAAAAATTCTGATGTTGAAGATTTTATTAATAAGTTATTGACTTTATCAAGAAACAGTTCTGCTACTATAAAATTAGTAAATGATGACGTATTAAAATCTGATTCATTAATGGAATATAATGCAAAAGAAAATACTATTTTTATACCTAAAGATAGAATTAATGAAGTAGATAGTGATCAAGCTATAAACGGATTTATACATGAACTTGTACATTCTATTTCTGTAGAATCTTATAACAACCCACAAAATACTACTCAAGAATTATTTAAAAAAGAAGTAGATATACTTTTTAATAAACTAAATGATGGAAGTAATAAATACGGATTTAGTAGTCCAGAAGAATTTATAGCAGAAGTATTTTCTAATCCTGAATTTAGAAATAATTTAGATAATAAAAGTATTTTTAAAAAGATTGCTAACTTTATTAAAAGATTATTAGGTATTAAAAGTAAATCAGAAATAAACAATTTCATTGACAATATAGTAGCAATATCTAATGAAACTAATGAAAATTTAAATATTGATAAGATATTTCAAAAGAAAATAGAAAAAGATAAAGATGTAGATTTAGATCCTTCTTATCTTACTATTACTGATCAATTAGAAAGAGCTATTGAAAAAGCAGATGTAGGTATTACTTTAAATTTAAAAACTTTAAAAAAAATAAGTAATATTAAAAAAAGTAAAGGACAGGATAATGCTCCTACTAATCAATATATAGAAGCTTTAGAAGAATTAAAAAATAATTTAGATATATATAAAGAGTTAGATAAATTTCAAGCTATTACTTTATTTGCAGAGCAATCTAAAAAAAGTCTGTATATTATAAAAAATAGATTTAATAACTTAGAAATAAATCGTGACACTATGAGTAGAGAAGAGTTTATGGCTGAATCTAAGAAAGCTATAGAACTTTATGACACTTATTTAAAATCATTCAGTAGTTTAAAAGATTTTACTAGTCTGTTAAATAAATTAGAAAATTCTACAATAGATCCTAATGTAGAAAAAATATTTACTAATGAAGAAATGAATAAACTAAAAGAAGTATTAAATGAACCATACACAGAATATAGTAATCTAAAAGAAAAATTTAATACTTTAAAAAGTTATATGTTTAAAAATTACATTAATGATGTAAAATATTTTCCAGAAATAGAAAAAAAACATATAACTAGACTTAGAAAAGAATACAAAAATAAAGATATTTCTGAAAATAGAGAAGAATGGATAGGTAGAAAATTTAAAAGGGATGAGAAAATAATTCAAAGAGATGTAGAAGAAGCAGTAGAAAAAATTATAGAAAATGCTGATATAGATATAGATACTGCTACTACATATATGGCAAGTGCATATAATATAAATAACAGGCTAATCTCTATACTTCAACAAAAATTAAATGAAATAAATAATAAAAAAATAAATTCAGAACGTCCTAAAGACCAAGAATTTAGAAAATTATTTGAAAAATTAAGAAAAGAAAAAGGTAGTAATCTTACTTATAAGTTATATAAAAATATTCTAGATTATGATAGTGATGGTAATCCATATATAAAAGGAGAATATAGTTCTGAAGTTTATAAAATCCATTTAGAAATTGTTCAAAATTCTAAAAAGTTAGAAGAATTAAAAAATAGTAAAGAAGATACTAAAGAAGAAGAAAATAAAATTAGATCAAAAATAATTGAATTAAATAATCAGATTTATGATCAATCTTCTGAAACTGGTAAAGTTATAAAAGAAAAGTATAAAAATGATTTAAGTACTCTATCTGAAACAGAAAAAGAAATTAGAGATTTTTTTATAAATATTGAAGAAGTTAGTGCTAAAATTACTTTTAATAGAAACAGCTTAATAAGAAAAATAAAAGGTCAAGATGTTTCTTTTTATAGTTTACCTAAAATTAGTAAATCATTAATGGAAAGAATTTACGATGGTTCTGTTTCTAATGAATATTCTGAATTTAAAAAGGATATGACTGAAATAAGACCTGATGATTTTGGATATGTTAAAGAAGCTGTAGATGGAGAATTACAACCATTAAATACTATTCCTATTCATTATAGAGGTAAATTATCACCTAAAGAGCAATCTATTGATTTGTTTAATATGTTTAGATTAGAATTTAAAAATACTAATTCTTATAAACTTAGACATGAGTTTGAAACAGAAATATCTATATTTAAAAGTATAGCAGATAATAAAAGTATTAAAGCAACTAAAGGAGGTGGTATTAATAAACAAATTAATACTTATACAAATAAAGCTTTAATAAAAGAAAATGAAGGTGGTAATATTTCTAAAACTGTAAATTTTATGATAGAACAACAGTTTTACGATATTATGAATAAACAAGGATTAAAAATGGGTAAATATGATATGAATAAAGTTGTATCTAAAGTAAACAATTTAAATTCTTTTTTATCTTTATCTGCTAACACAGCTGCTTCTACTGCTAACGTATTAAGAACTGAATTAGAATTATTTTTTGAAACAGTAGGATTTGGAAGATTTATAAAAGCAAAGAGTTTATATAAAGCAAAAGCTGATTATGGTAAACAATTACCAGAATTATTAAAAGACACTACTAGACCTATTAATATGTCATTTTCTAATCAATTACTAGAAATGTTTGATGTTAGAGGCTTAATTATGGGATCTAATTCTGATTTTCTTAAAAGTGATTTAATTAAAAAAACATTTTCTTCTGACAGTTTAAGAGTACTTATGGATGGTGGAGAACATTACACACAATTTTTAGTAGGTGCTTCTATACTAGATGGAGTTAAAGTTATGAATAAAAATAATAGATATATTAATAAAAAAGGAGAAATAGTAGCTACTCAAGAAGAAGCAGCTTCTATTTATGAAATGTTAGAAATGAATCCAGAAACTAATTTATTAGAAATTAGTGATAAAGTAGTTTATACAGAACATTCTAAAATTACTAAATGGAATGAAGGAGGTAAAGAAAAAGTAGATGCATTAATAAAGAAAAAGATTTCAGATGTTGTAGGTAACTATATGGAAAAACATAGAGCTATGATGTATAGAACTTGGCAAGGTAAGCTTTTTGGTTTATATAGGAAGTATTTATACCCTCAAACTAAAAGAAGGCTAGGAGGAATAAATAAAGTAACTAAAAGGGTAGAAGATCTTACAGAAGAAGATAGAAAATTTAATTATGGTATTCAGGATTATGATGAAGGTACTTATACAAGTCTTGTAAGATTTTTAAGAAGTAATATAATGGACACTTATTCTAGATTTTTAAAAAAAGAAAAAGAAGTTAATGGGTTTAAAGATAATTGGGACTTATTAAGTGATGGAGAAAAGCATAATATTAAAACAGCAGCAGTAGAAGCTGCAACAACTAGTCTTATGTACCCATTATTTTCTATGCTATTAGAAGCAATTGATTTAGATGATGATGAGTATGCTTATTTTCTTTTATATCAAATAAGACGTGCTGAAATGGAAATACAACAATTTACAAATCCATTAGAAGCATATAAATTATTTAGAAGTCCAGTACCATCTAGTCAATTTTTCTTTTCTATAATTGATATAATGAATCAAACATTTAGTAATCCATTAGAAGAATATGAGGGTGGAGATTATTCAGGGAAAAATAAATTAAAAGTAAAGACACTTAAAGAATTACCAGTTCTTAAAGAATTTATGAGAAATTGGGAAAGACTTGATCAATTCCAAAACAGTTATAAAGTAACTCAATAATATTAGTAAAATGCGGTCTAAAAAAAAGGTATCTAAATTAATAGATACCTTTTTTATTTATATAAACTTTAAATAAAATTAACGAGTTAGTTGATTTAATGTTAAAGGAGTATATCCTATATTATCTACTGATACATTAATATAATTAGGATGAGGTATTTCTTTATCTTCTTTTTTATTATAATCCCACATATAAGCAGTTATATTATTTTTATGTATATGACCATGAATATTTAAATTTACTTTTGTACCTATTTGGCATTCATGTACAGGACAATGACTTAAATAAATTTCATTTGAATATTTATATAAACCAGTCATACCTTTAACATACTTTGTTAATTCTGGAATAAATTCTATTTTTTCATGATTTCCTAATAAAACATAAATATTTCCATTTAGCTTTTTCAGTATTGGATAGTATTTAGGGTCTACAGCAACATCTCCTAACAAAAATACGTTATCTTCATCAGATGTAACTATATTCCATTCTTTTATTATTTTATCATGCATTTCAATAAAATTATTAAATCCTCTTCTTTTGCAATTTTTTTTATCTCCTAAGTGTAAATCTGCTATAAACCTATCCATTATTTATTTTTTAAATATTCTTCTACATTATTGTAAACTACTGTTTTCACATTATTAAAATTTTCAAACATTTTAGTAAACCATATTTCTTCTTGTGTTTCTTTAGTTACAAAAATAAATATATTTCCTAAATTGCCGTTGTCTCTTAATCTTCCTATTCTTTGTATTAAATCTTTACTACTACTATAATAAGACATAATAATGCAATTGTCTATATTGGGTAAATTAGCACCTTGCTTTAATTTTTTAAAACTAGCTATTAAATTAATTTTGCCATTTTCAAATTGCTTTCTTATATATGAATTTTCTTCATCTTTATTATAAGAACTAATAGTATTAGGTGTAATTTTTAATAAAGAATTAATATCATTTCCAAATAATATACTTCTTGTATTTATATTATTTGTAAGTTTTTTAACTTCTTCTACTTTAGAAGCAAGCTTATATAGAATATCATTTCTTTTTTTAGCAGTAATTCTGATCATTAACTCCTTTTTTTCACTATCAAAAATAAACCAAGATTGAGCATGTCTTTTTGACCAATACTTATAAGCTTTTTCTTCAGTTTGATAAAATGAATTTTTTTTGCCTCCTGATTTAATTACTTTTTTAGTTTTATCAAGTTCGTGATGTATTATATTTACTTTAAGTTCTCTAGTAGTACCTTCTTTATAAGCCTTTTTAAAACCATATTTATATACTACTGGACAAATGCTATCTAATATTTCACCTTTTGTAAAAACTTTACTTTCTGTTTTGTAAGAAGTATCTCTATCAATAGTAGCACTTAACCCTATTAAAGCATCATAACTATTATTTTTAAAAAATTTAGAATAAGATGGAGTACAAGCATCATGTATTTCATCCGCTATAACTAAACCTAATTTTAAATTTTTCTTTTTATAAACACCTTGATAACATTTAAATTTAAAATTGTAATCTTTTAATACATCTCTATTAAATATTTCATTGTATTTTAAAATGTCTTCATATAAATCTTTTTTGCGATCTTTAACTTCTGCTAAAAATAAATGTATTTTATCATCTTTAGGCATTTCATAAAGTGCATGTAAAGCACAAAATGTTTTACCTAAACCTGTAATAATTTCTAAAGTACCTTTTTTGTTGTTTTTTAACCAGGCTTTAACTGCCTGCATTTGAATTTTATTCTTCTTTTCATTGTTTTCCATTCTACATCTAAAATCCTTTATTAAAATCTACATTTAATAAATACTATTTATATGTCTTAAAATTATAGTAAATATTAAAATGTAGATTTATTATTTAATCTTCTATTGTTCCAATAAAATTATAAGTATCGTCTTCTATAGTTTCTTTATTTTTAATTGTCATAAGCTAACATTTTTGCTGGTATTGATGAATATGAATTATACTCTTTTAAATTAAAATCAGGTATTTCTTTTGAATTTAACCATTGATCAACATTTCCATGCATATCCATTTTAAATCCAGAAAAATCATCTAATTCACATTTTTCATATTTATTTGTATCATTTTTTAACTGTTTATTAACAGCATCCATATGTGGTTCATAAATATGAACATTAGACAAATCTCCAATAATACCTTTAGGCTTCATGTTAGTTAGTTTACCAATAATTTGAGCTAATAATGCATAACTTGCAATGTTAAAAGGCAAACCTAAAAACGTATCTACACTACGTTGATGCCATTTTAAAGTAAATTGATATTTAGGTCTTTTAGCATTAACAGTCCAACCTTTCTTACTATTATCTTTTACAAATAAAGTTTGATCTAAAACACTTAAAGGTTCAACTAATATTTCAAATGACCAATGACAAGGAGGTAAAGCCATATCTTTTAACTCTGCAGGATTCCAAGCTGTAACTATGTGTTTTGTACCCATAGGTGTTTCTTTTAATCCTTTTATAAGATTAGAAAATTGATCTACGGGGTGTTCGTTTACATAACCTAGAAATTCATTAGAGTATTCATGGTTTACCCAATTTCTCCATTGAGCACCATAGTTTCTACCTACATTTCCTAATTCAAAAGTATATCCATGAAATTTATTATTTTTTTTAACATCATTAATAAATTCTTCAATATTACAATTATAATTACATTTTAATTTAGCATAATTATAAGCATCTTTATTCCAAATGTTTATACCATTATCTACAAGATATTTAATATTAGTATCTCCTTTTAAAAACCATAATAATTCTCCTACAACACCTTTCCAATATAACTTTTTAGTAGTTATTGCAGGAAAGCCATCTAAAAAATTGTGCTGTATTTGATAATTTGGTATTTGATATCTATATACATTTTTACGATTTGGATCTTCATATTTAAAACCTTTTTGTTTAATTTCTTGTAATAATTTGTGATATGCTATATCTATTTTTGCCATTATTTTTAATTTTTAAAATAATAACCTTGTTTAAATTAATAAACAAGGTTATATTAATTATTATTCACAACTTTTACAATCAAGTATATTTCTACTAAAAGCTTGAGCAGAACTCTCATTAAATTGATAATATAAAGTTTTAATTCCTTCTTCATGTGCATATAAATACAATGCATTAACATCTTTAGTAGATATTGAAGGATGTATAAATAAATTTAATGATTGTGATTGATCAATAAATTTTTGTCTTTGAGCAGCTTGTAAAACTAATTCTTTAGGAGTAATTTCCATAAATGTTTTAAATACTTCTTTATTAGGAAGATCTAAATGCTGAACTGAACCATCTTTATGCAAAATACTTTCCCAAATATCTGGACTATCCATATCATGTTTAGCAAGATGAGCTTTTAAAAAAGGATTTTTATAAACACTTTTAATTTTTGCTAAATCTTTTACAAAATAATTAGATTTAATTGGTTCAATACCCATACTAGTTTGTCCTAAAATAAAAGAACTAGATTTAGTAGGAGCAATTGCCATTAAAGTTGTGTTAGCAAATCCTTTTCTTAAACAAGAATATTTTCTCTTGTCAAAATTATATAAATCTTGACTAGCTTTATTAGTTCTTTCTTGTAAAGTTTTAAAAATTTGATAATTATTTTGCTTTGCTTCTAATGATTCAAATTCAATCATTTTACTTTGTAAATAGGAATGATATCCTAATGTACCTACACCAATTGCTCTATGATTTTTAGCAAATCTCCAAGCTCTTTTCATTCCTTTTGAATGTTCAGCTTTTTCAATAAACTCATCTAAAACTGCATTTAAAAATTGTGTGTAAATTTCTACTGCATTAGTTTCTTTAATTTTATCCCAATGTAGCAAATTAATTGAGCCAATACAGCATACAAATGATTCATAACTATTAGTAGGTAATTGAATTTCAGAACATAAGTTACTAGCTGTAATTTCTCTTCCTAATTCTTTATAAGGAGTATTAGCATTAGAATTGTCTTTAAACATAAGATAAGGAAGTCCAATTTCTCCTCTTTTTTCAATAACTTTTGCCCAAATTTTTCTTTTAGCACTATCTCCTTCTTTCATTTCTTTTAACCATTGATCAGTAATAGTTAAACCATGTTGTAAATTTTGTATTAAATTTCCTTCTGTATTAATATCTAAAAACTCATCAACATCTAAATGTTCAATAGGTAGCCATACTGCACAAGAACCTCTTCTAGAATCTGCTTGTTTAAATACATCAATTACTGTATCATACATTCTAGCATAATGAACTGGCCCATCTGCTTCTCCTCCTGAAGATATTTTACTACCTCTTTCTCTAATATTTCCTAAATAAGCAGAAGTACCTCCTCCATATTTAGACATCATACCTATTTCTCTATTTGCATTTAGAATACTGTCTGAATTATCATCAATATTTGATCCATAACATGAAATAGGTAATCCTTTATTTTTTGCAAAATTTATCCATACTGGCGTACTAAAACTATAAAATCCATTTTCTGTGTGAGATATAAAATCTTCTGCAAAATTTTGTATTCCTAGTCTTTTTTCTGCTGCATATGCCATTTGAATTATTCTTTCTTCAGCTGTTTCATTGAAATAGCCTCTTTTTAAGAATAATCTACTTTCATCATTTAACCAATAATTTTTAGAATAAGTCATCTTCTGTAACGCTTTTAGATTTTTTATTATAATTTATGTCTTTTTTGTAAAAGAAATCTCCTTCTTTACTAGATATTGTTTCAACATCAAACCAGATTGTTTTTTCAAGTTCATCAGAATCTGTTTTAAATATCTTATCCATACCAATTTTATTTAATGAATTATTAAATCTATTCATTATAAAATTTTCAATAGTGTCTCTATTTAAGAATTCTAATTCTCCTTTTTCAAAAATCCAATCTAAAACTTTACATTCAGCTTCAAATGCTTTTTCACATGCTGAGTTTATAAGTTCTTCAAATGTTTCATCAAACCATTCTGGATTTTCAGATTTAATTATATTAATTAATTCTGCTCCAAAATTACCATGAATATCTTCTTCTTTACTTGTAGCTTCTACTACATTAGAAATGCCTTTAAAAAGATTTTTCTTTTTGTTAAAAGACATCATTATTAAAAATTGACTAAATAAACTTACATGCTCTATAAATAAAGAAAATAATAAAACTGATTTTGTAAACATTTTATTATCTTTACTTCTAGTTCCATCTAAATATTTTGTTAAATAACTTATTCTATCTTTAATTGCAGGAACTTCTACTAATCCTTTAAAATCTTTTTCTAATCCTAAAACTCTTAATAGTTTTGCATAAGCATCTTTATGTCTTACTTCTGATTCTGCAAAAGTCATCCCTACATCTCCTATTTCTGTAATAGGCATTCTTTTGTATAAATCAGACCAAAAAGTCTTAACACTAACCTCAATTTGAGCAATTGCTAGCATTGTTCTTTTTATAGCTTCTCTTTCTACTTCAGTAATTTTAGTTTTAAAATCACTAATATCAGAAGTAAAATTAAATTCTGATTCTAACCAATAAGAATGTCTAATTGCATCTTTATATTTTAATAAAGATGGATATTCATAAGGTAAAATATTTACTCTTTTTTTAAATATATTATTCTGTTGTGTTTCTTTGTTTTTTTCTGTCATCATCTGTTTCTCCATTTTTAAATTAGCTTATTTGTGATTTAGCTAATTCTACTTCTTCTTTTAATTCATTTAACATTTCTAATACTTTATTCTTTGATAAATCACCATATTCTAATCCTGATATAACATTATCAGAAATTTGCAATATTGTATTTAAATTTTCATCCATTATTTTTTAATTTTTATAGTTCTAAATATATGTGTACAATATTCTATTTGATCAAAACAATCCTGTAAGGCATTGTGTGTAATTTTATTATTATTTTTAAAATCTTTATACACATCAGGATTTAAATTAATTAAAGTTCTTACATCTTGCTGTTTTCTAAAGTCCCAAGGTATCTCTTTATTTAATTTTTTATATACTGATTTTAATAAATTACAGTCAAAACTAGGAGACTTTGCCCATATTTTATAAGTAGGATTTAAAAAATTAGATATTTTATTTAGAGCTTCTTTTAATTTAAAAGTTTCTTCTGATATTAATAATTTTGCAAATTCTTTTGGTTGTTTTAGCCACCATTTTACAGTATCAATATTTAACTCAAAATTATTTTCTAAAGAATCAACAATATCTAATTTTAAGTGTAAACTTTCTCCTATTTCACTAGTTTGCATATTAAATTTTACTAATCCTATAGAAAGTATTAACGAATTTTCTTCTGTACCTAATGTTTCTATATCTAACATTACATCTGGAAAAATTCTTTCTGTTCTTCTTCTAGCCATTTTTTTCTTTTAATTCAATTCTGTGTAAAATACTCATTGCTTCTATAATGTTATAATTAATAATATCACCAAATTTTTCTAAAACTAACTCCTTAGAAGGCAAATTATTATTCTCTATATCATTTAACATATCATCTACTGATATATCATGCTTTAACCTCATGTTTCTAAGAACTTTTTCTCTTATTGTTCCTGTTTTTATAGCACCTTTGTTAAAATTATGCATTCTATCTCCATTTCTTACATATTCTTTAGCTTTTACAAGTAAAGTTTCTGAACAATTTTCAATTAGAATATTTATATATTTATCAGCTAATTTATCATTTAGTTTTTCTGTCATAATTAAAGTTAAAAATGGCTGTATATCAATAAAAATCAATATACAGCCTTTAAGATTATTTTCCAGTACTTCCAAATCCTCTATTACCTCTTTCAGTAACAGTTAGATCAGATACTTCTTCAAAATCAATTTTGTATTTTTTCATAAGAATCATTTGACCAATTCTTTCTCCAATTTTATAAGGTTTAATACCTAATATGCTTCTAAATTTAAACATTAGTTCTCCTCTATATTCAGTATCAACAATTCCAACATGATTTGCTAACCACATTAATTTTTTAGATAGTGAACTTCTAGGAGTTAGTAATACCCAATATCCTTTAGGAATTTCTAAAGCTACTCCTGTGTTATAAGTATAAATTGGAAAAAACCAATTGCCTGATTTTTCAACTTCAATAGACTCTAAATCAAGACCTACATCTCCTTCATTTTTAGAATAAGGAAGTTTTACTTCTTCATTTCTTGGTTTAATTTTTACTTTCATAAATTCTCTATTTTTAATTTCTTTTTGTCTATTTTTACTGTTTCTTTGTTATTATCCATTATACTGCCTAATTCTGCATCTGTATTTAATTTTACTCCTAAACTTTCTTCTAATTGCTCTTTAAGAATACTATTTCTATAAAGTACATGTTTAATTTTTGTAAGAATTTTTAATCCTTTCGTAGAAGTTCCTAACAATCTGTGGAAAAATTTTAAAATTTTCATTTTAGCATCATTTCCAAATTTAGAATATTTACCTTTTTTAAAATATTCAAATTCTTTTTCATAAGATTTAGGAAATTCATAAATCATTAGTACTGTATCTTCATCTACATCTACAGAATCTATAAATATATCAAAATTCATTAATCTTTCTTCTTCCTGTCTAAATTCTGGAATTTTAAAATCATAATCAATTAAAATATAAAAATATTGCTTATCTTTGTATAAATCACTATTAATATAAGTAGTTTTAACATATTTAGAATAAAAATTATAATTTATTTCTAATATGTCATTTATCAATGGAAATAAATATGTTGTGGATATGTTTCTCATCTATACTTCTATTAAATTACTTCTCATAATCATTTTACCATTATTTTCATATATTTCTCTTGGTAAATTAAAAATTTTATGTTTCCAATGCCATTTAGCATCATCAATAAGTTCTATAATACCTTTATAAGTATATTTATTTAATGTAAAACCATGAAAAGCTGCTTTATTCCATTTTTCATCAATTTCATATATTACAGGTATTTGTTCACTCCTGCTAATATAAAGAAATTGAAATGGTTTTAACGTGTATTCATCACTTAATTCTAATTCTTTTTTAAATACTTCAAACGCTTTTTGATATATTGCTGATTGAAAATAATACCTATGTTTTAAAAAATTTCTTTGAAAGTCTAAAGCATCTGCAGCACCTGTTTTTAAATCAATAAATTCAACAGTTTTTTCTTTATGATTTATTGTGCATATATCTATAATACCTCTTAAAATAATATTTTCTATATCTATTTTAAAAGGAAATTGATAAACTCTATGATCTCTTTTAAATATTTCCTTACTGTGGTTATGAGTAAGTAAAGTATTTTTTATTAAAGTAGCTTTTTTATAATCTTCAGAAGTAATTAATATTTTACTCTTAGATTCTATATAAGCTTTAATATACCCATAAAATTCTTCTTTATCAAAGTTTTTGATTATATTTTCATCACTTTGCCTTTTCCAAAAATCATTTTTTTTACAAATTTTTAAAATTTTATTTTTATTTGGTATTTTAACAAAATTAGCAATAATAATATCTGATAATTTACCTAAAGTTGCAGTAGGTTTTTTCCCATCAAATTTATAATAATTAGTTTTATATTTATCTGGACTTAATAGTAAATCATCTATTAGTGAACCCATTTTTACACCAATATTGTCAATTTTGGGTCTATTAATTAAAACTTTAGGTCCTATAGTATCAAAAGATGATAATCTACTATATGATAACATTAATTCTTTTTCTTCATTCAAATTGTGTTTAAACAATTCTTCCAATTCTTCATTCATTATTTTAATTTTTATTTCATAAATTTTTTATTTAAAATATTTTAATATACACTCCTGGATTTTCTTTATCTACGCTGTACCAATCTTTTTTTCTAATATTATTAGTAGTTGGTAATTTTCCTTCTTTTGTCATTGGTATAGGAAATACAAATTTTACATTATCATCTTCAATAATATCATGAGCAGTTAATAAATCTTGTATTATTTCTACACTATTACTAAAGTCAAATAATCTTTTTGTTTTTCTAACCTGATGATATCCAATAAATATTGGAAAGCCTTTAGATTCAATCTCTTTTTTCAAGTTTTCAGTTCTTTTAGCAAAAATGTTAGGCTTATTTTTAGTATCAACATAACCTTTAATTTCTTTTTTACTAGAACTAAAAGATTGAATCCCTAGCTTTCTAATATACTTATTAACAGTAGGGGAAGCAAATATTCCTCTATTAGTTTTAACTTTACTATTTTTTAAACTTGGCACATTACCTTCTATAAAAATCATTATAAATTTTTTTAATTAAATACAAATATACTAAAAAAATTTATATTATACAAGTTAATAAGCATTTAATTTATAATTAAATATATTTATGCCATTGTATTTCTGATTCTTTACCATTAGAAGCTCTTAATTTTTCATTAATAGATTCCATAAATTTTACATTAAATTCACTTTTTTTTTCTTCTGGTCTATTTTCTAAATATGTCCAATGCTTTGCTTTATTTATTAAAGAATTGTAATAGTTACTTTTTCTACCTAAAAATACAAAATGTATTCCAACTCTGTTTATATTTAATGATTGAATTATTTTAGTATTAAACTTTTTCCAAATTTCACTATAATCTTCACCATATCCAGGAGCATATGTATAATTAGTATTTAATAATAATACATTTTGCATTGCCCAAGATTCTAAAGAAGAGTCAAAATTCATATTAAACCCTTTTCTTAAATCTCTTTCTATAGCATTTTCTATATAATCAATACAATTATTCATTGTATTACCAGTAGATGTTAACATACTACCATAAGGCAATCCTGTAGATATATGTGAAGTATCTGACATAATAACTACAGGAACATTATTAGGATCAACAAATTCAAAAGCTTTAAAAATCTCATTAGTTTTATGATGAAATTTTCCTTGAGCACTTCCTTTATTTAAAAAAGTATCTAATAACTTAAAATAATTTTTATTAAAAGGATTTACTAATTTTTTATTCCATTCTAATAAACTTTCTGTATGGTTTTTAAATTTATTTTCAGTATTTAATTTAACTTTCATAATATTATTTTAAATTTATTATTAGAATTATTACCTTATTCATCTCTAAAAATATGAGAGGAAGGCGGAACTGTTAAAGCTGGATCAGATGGTTGATTACTTCTTTCATTTATTGCTCTCACTGCTGCAGATGCACGACCTGAAACTTCTTCATTATAAAACCAAGAATTTACAGTTCTTGAAGCTTCTAATTCTGAATCTGAAGTTTTTTTTAATTTTTCTTTTTCTTCATAATGTCCTTTACTTAAAAAAGAAGTATTATATTCATAATTAAAATCTATTTGTGGATCATATAAAAATTTTTTTTCATCATAATTATAATCATTATTTTTTGAAAATAATTTAGTTGCATTTTTTCTATGTATATAATAATTTCTAACTTCTGAATCTAATTTTCTACTGCCTTTATAGTTACTAGTTTTAGAATTAAAAATATTTAGTAAATCAAAATATTCAATATTATCAGAACTTAAAATTAAATCTTCATTTTGTTTGGTAAAATTAATTAATTTAGAACAAAACAATAAAAAAGAAATAATTTTATTAGGATCTTTAATAGGTGTATGAATTCTAAATTCTATAGTTTGTTTATTACCAAATAATAAAGGTACAAAATTAATCCAATGATATCTACTTCTAATATTCCATTTTCTAGTATTATTAGGATCATTAGGGTGACTAGTTACAGAATTTAATTCTTTATTATACTCATTATAATCTCTACCATCAGAAAGATAATTAAATATTTTTGAAAAATTACTTTTTAAATTAGAAGGTGTAATTTTATTGTCTAATTTAGATAATAATTCTACAGTTGGTAATGGTGCAGTATAATTTTTTCTTTTATATCCTCTATTATCTTTTTTATACAAAGGAAACATTTTAAATATGTCATCTTGAATAAATAAAGATAATTTAAATAAAGCAGTAATAAAAGATTCTGTTCTTGGTACATTTCCTAAGTGCAAATGAAAAGAACAAGTATCATCATAACTAGTATATTCATTAATTAATTTAGAACTATTAATTAATGAATTAATACCTTTTTCCCCTTCTAAGGGTAAAGTTACATATTCTAATCCTTTAATACTCCCATCTCTAAGAGGTACTAATGCATTTGCTAAACAATATTCTTTAGGAATAACTCCTTTACTTGTTTCAAATTCTGCACCAAAACTAAGTCCATTTAAATATTCTTTTATTCCATAAGAAAAATCATATTTTTTTAAATATTGTAAATTATTTAAATATCTATCTTTAACAAGTTTTATAGTTTCAGGAGTAATGTTATAATTTAAACTTTGTTTATATCCATAATCTATTTTTTTATAATTTAATATATTTAATGGAGTCAATTTACTATAATGACAATAACTATTACTAGTTTTATTAAGAACATAATTAGTATTATCGAATAAAGAATAATTCATTACAACATAAAC
>Ga0306869_1000132_pt1 | contig 43342 bp, 37 predicted proteins | sample AntRauTorckE6833_FD_190421 | JGI IMG/M metagenome (GOLD analysis project Ga0306869, IMG submission 190421) | Saline lake microbial communities from Rauer Islands, Antarctica - Metagenome Torckler E6 #833 (v2) (version 2) | ecosystem: Environmental > Aquatic > Non-marine Saline and Alkaline >... | reverse complement strand
TGCCAAACCTGATGCAACACTAACCATATTTTGTTCGGCAATTCCTACTTCAAAAAATCTATCTGGAAATGCCTCTGCAAATTTGTGTGTTCGAACTGATTCAGAAAGATCAGCAGTTAGAGCGACTATGTTTTCATTTTCTTGTCCCGCTTTTAAAAGTGCGTCACCGAAACCATTTCTAGTTGGAGTTTTTTCAAATCCTATAGATGCACCAAAATCTTTTTTGAATAAGTCTTTATTTAGTTTTAGGTTTTCATTTAACATTTTTTTGCAGTTTTTTAATTTTTGTGTTTTGTACTTTTAAATTTCACAGTTTTAATCCAGTTGTTCACATTTTATTTTTCCACCTAATGTTCGCAATTCCTTTAAAGCATTTTTTGCCTCTTCTTTCGACGGCGCCTTGCCATGCCACTCTGGAAGTCTCTCAAATGAACTAACTCCTTTCCCTGGAACTGTATTTGCGATGATTATCGAAGGCTTATCAAAAACAGATCTAGCCTGCCCTATTGCATCATCTATCATTTCAAAATTATGACCATCTATTTCTTGGGTATGAAAATTAAAACTTTCAAATTTTTCTTTCAAATCATTTAAAGGCAGGACATCTTCTGTGTATCCATCAATTTGAATATTATTTCTATCAACAATTACAATTAGATTATGAAGTTTATATTTTGCTGCCATTAAAATCGCCTCCCAGTTTTGCCCTTCGTTCAATTCCCCATCTCCAACACAACAATAAACAAATCTACCTGATGTTTTTCCTCCTGCATTTAATTTCGTAGCTAGTGCCATTCCAATTGCCTGGGAAATTCCAGAACCAAGGGGACCTGATGAAGTTTCAATACCTGGCAAAGTTCCACGATGAGGATGTCCCTGTAGGCGAGAACCTAATTTTCTCAATGTCATCAATTCCTCAACTGGAAAATAACCAGCATGTGCCATAGTCGCATAAAGTCCTGGACAAATATGTCCATTCGAAAGCAAAAATAAATCACGGCTTTCCCATTCTGGGTTTTTTGGGTCGTGCACCATTCCGTGAAAATAAAGGTAGGTGAAAATATCAGCCATTCCAAGAGAACCCGCAGTATGACCAGAACCTGCCTCTGTTAAAGATTCAATGATTGATTGACGAATTTCACTTGCATTCTTTTGAAGTTCTTCAACTTTTTTATCTGAAATGTTTCCCATAAATTTGTATTTATTATAACAAAAAAACTGACATTTAAATGTCAGTTTTTTCAAAAAACTTTTTTTAACCAAATATTAATCCCAATAACCACGGTATAAAACCTTTTCTTTTTTCAACTTCAATAATGTTTGGTGCCATAACCTCAATAACCAAAGGAATTAATGTTGAATCTGTTGACAGTGTATATTGTCCAGAGTCTGATAAGGATTGTAATTTGATTTCTGGGATACCATTTTCATTTGGTTTGAATTCTGTATCAATTCCCTGATATCTTCCTACAACACTACCACCCTCCAAGGGATCAAGCTGAATTTTAATATTTTTGTTTGGTGCTACTTTAACCCACTGTTTCAATTCTCCATCCTTATATGTCAGGTAGGTTTTTATCTCTTGTCCTTCCTCATTCTTAATTATAAATACCCCCTTAGCATCTGTTGTATCTATTAATTGTGGTTTAAATGATAATCTTGCAAGTTGTTGTGTTTTATTTGAGTTTGAGGAAATACCTGCAATTATGGAATTAACAGCTGGAATAGAATTAATAATATCTTCTATTGGTTGTGGTATATCTTCTTCAAAGACAAAGTCTCTAATTGATAACCCAAAGTTTCTAGGAAGTTCGGTAAACTGAGGTTGCCCTGGTGCTTGAAAATCTTTAAAAGGTGCTGGAATAACAGTTGAACCAACTTGTTGTGGTATAAAGTTTTCTGGATTGAATGGTTGAAATTCTTGAGTTGGCTTTAGGTCAAATGGGTTTATAGGATTAACAATATTGATGAATCCCTCTCTTCCTGATGATGAAGGTGTTGAATTTGATGAACTTCCTGATGATGAAGGTATCTGTGATGTATGTGTTCCTGTTGTTGTTGGGATTATTCTAGATCCTGATTGTTTTGTTTGTCCTGGACATCCGCTGTTCTCACTTGTTCCGGCTATGTTTGTTATTGTTCCATATGCCGAGTTAGTTAGTGTGATGACTCCTGCATCTCCACCATTTCCACAAGATGTTGATGAACCTCCATTTGATGTGATTGTTGATGTTAGTGGACTAGCTAGTGAATTAGTAATAAGTATAGTTCCTCCGTTTCCACCATCTCCAGTTCCATCTGCACCATTTGATTCAATAACCCTGGTTGTTGATGTTGCAATTGTGATATCTCCCCCGTTTCCACCCGAAATACCATTTGCAGAAGTTGTTCCAACGATAGTGATGTTTTCTAATTCAATATCAAAGGCATCTGTTGTGTTTGATGCGTTAGCAATAACAGAACCTGCGATTGTGTATCCTTCTCCACGCAAAGTGATGTCGTTTGTTATATAACAGTCTGTATATATGTCTTCTTCAAGGAAATAATATTCTCGTGTTGATTCAGATAATGGTATTGAACAATCAACTGGAGATGGCGCTGTGTTGTCGTATGTGAAAGTTTGCAATTGCTCATTGTATGAAGTGTTAGTGTATGTTCCCTTCACATATAATGTTGTTTCTATGTTTGCAGTTGGTGTTGGAATATCACTTCCATTATTTGCACAATCTATTGTTGTGTATATTCCACTTGAACCATATTTGTATTGGCAAGTATCAGCATCATCAAAGTCTACGCTTGGATTCCAAAGTTCAGTGACGATTCCATTTGCTGGGTATGTTATTTGAACCTTTGGAACTACATGTTCTCCCTCTCCTATATCTGGGTTTTCTGTGAATGTTCCTCCTGCTATTGCTCTGAATACATTAGTGCTTGTTGCGTATGTTGAACTACTTATATCAACATCTGCTGATACTGCTTCTACTATCCAGATACCGTTGTTTTCAGTGAAGTCTCTGGTTCCGGTGTTTGTGTTTGTTTGGTATCGGCGAGTTAGGGTTCCGTCGCTTTCAACTCCTAATCTTGTTGTTATTGGAGAACCTAATACAGTTCCATCATTTGATCCTATCTGATCTTCCCAAGCAGAATCTGAGTTTCCATACCCTTTGTAAGATGCGACATTATTAATATTAATATCGTATATGGTACCCACACCCATTAAATTAGTAAATGGTACTCTATTTATTCTTGAAAATGAAATAGATGAATCAACTCCTATATTTTTTGTTCCTAAATTTGAACCATTCACTATAACGGTAGCATTTCTATTATTATTAACTGATATCTCTATATCAATTAAAGTATCAGAATATGAAGAACCAATAGGCCAGAAGATGTAATCTCCGTTTAAATTTCTATAATAAACTCTGTCAGTATTATGTAAAAACCAGCCAGAGCCAGAACCAACACCTAAACTCCAAGAAGTATCTTCTGCAATAACCTTAAAAGAGAGAGTGTAGGCCTCTTGATCTGCAATGGATATATTTCCAATAGAAACATAATCATCAACACCATCAAAATACATTTTCAATGGAACGTTGTTTGTAGTTGATGTACCATTTTGTTCTGAATCATTAGTATGGAATGTAGTAGTAGCAGAGATAACACCATTGTTTGTGGATGTTCCATAAAAGTTGACCTCATTATCTGTGATAAATGTCAGGTTGTTTGTTCCAGAATAAAAATTGATTGATTGAACTTCCAATGCAACTATTGTTGGAGTAGTTAAGTCTCCATAGATGAACACATCATCAAATGAAGAAGGGGCTGATGCTGATACATCAAAGTCAGAGTTAGTCCACCAGTTGTTTGGATTATTCCAGTCTCCGTCAGAGTCTGCGTTATTAAAATACTTTCCGTCATATCCTTGATGTGTAATGTTTCCAAATACTGTTCCACCTAGTGGTCGTGCAACAGGTGAATTCACAGTGACGTTTCCATAAATAGAACTTGTGTTTGATGATAAGTTAAAGAATTCAGCGTTAGCTCTGATTATATTATTGTTTATTGAATTATCATTGAATTCTGAATAGATGTTTAAGTTTTCAAATTCGTTAGTTGAACTTGCGTTGAATGTGATCTGAGTTATTTCATCATTATCTGAGTCATAAAATTTTAATTCACTTGAACCGTAGTTTGCACTTGTTCCTTTGAGACTTCTGTTTCCGTTTATTATAAGTTCTCCACCATCTGGAGTTGAACTTCCATGATAATAATCAGTGTTGAATGTAATGTCTGTGTTGTTTCCTGTTAGGTTAAATTCACCTATATATGATGAGTTGTTTAATGTTATATCTATATCATCTGCAGTTATTGTGTTAAGTGTTGATGTTCCGTTTAGTGTTAGGTCTGGGTTTGAACCAGAAAGAGTTAGTGTTGTTGATGAATATATAGCATCTATTGTTATGTTTGTGTTGTTTGATTTTATATCTAGTGTTCCTTGGTTTGTATTGTCTGTATCTATGTTTAAGTTGTCAGCATGTACATCTAGATCTTCTGCGTATGAATTGTCTTGGAAAGTTATTGTGCCTATTGATGATGTTCCACTAGTTGATATTGTTCCTATTCCAAAGTATGAGTTGTCTTCGAATATTGCTGTTCCGTTTGATGCTAGGTTTAGGTTTAGATCGAATGAATATGAGCCATTATAGATATTATAATAGTTGTTTATTGATGCTTCGATTGTAGTGCGAAGAGTGGTTTTGTCTGAGGGGTATATTAGTATCTCCTGAATTTTACCAGTAAATTGCTGAATATCATTTCCATTAAGATTTGCACCAATACGTAGTGCATTTCCATTTTTTGTGTCAATATTTGAACCTGTGTCACTATAGACAGAAATTTGATTATTCCAATCTTCAAGAGTTGTCCCTGTAAATATTGTAGATCTGATAGCTTGACCTGATAAGTTAGCATCGGCGATAGTTGATATTGTTCTGGAACCACCATCTCCTGAATCAAATAACGTTAGATCTTGTAAATTTAATCCATCAACTTTAATTTGCCAACCTTGAACAGTTCCTGAAGATCCTGTTCCTCTAGTATCAAGTATTCTTTCATTATCACCACCATGAGTTAAAGCGATAAAAGAAGATAACGAATCTACATCAAACAACCCTGCGGATGTATCTAAAAAATTACCAGAAATCCAATTGATACTTTTATTAGTATTTTCTACTACTAAATCTCCATTTTGTATAATGATTGGTTGCTCTGTAGAAGTCATCTGACTCGCATCATTCGTATTTCCCGACTGGTCAAACCAGATTTTAACAAACCCATCAAAACCTTCACCAGTGAAAGAAGTTAATGGTCCGTAAATAGTAGCGTCATTACCATTACCAGAAAGATCTGTTATTGTTCCAGATTCATTATTCAAAACCCATCTACCAGCTAAATCAGTTTCTGATATATCAATATTATTACTAAAATCTGCAACCTCACTTGGAGTTAGTGCCCTTTCATAAATTCTATTTTCAGCAATAATACCTGAGAATTGATACTGATTACCATCGCCAGATGAGCCCATTCTTGTTGGAGTTGTTAAGTTAAGATTAGCACCACTTAGGTTGTATTGCTTATTATAAACACCATCAACATAAACATTAACTACTGAACCATCTCATACTGCTGCTATTTCATACCACTGGTCATAATTAGCTTTGATATTGGTTTGTCCTAAATTCCAACTTCCCCCTTCTCTTGCGCCAATGGTTGCTGTTAAATTATCAGTACTATCAACACCCAACCAGTAATCACTAGCACCAATTGTGGCGTCAAGAGATTTATGTAAAGCCACCTCATAAGTACTAGTTCCTGATTCTTTTTTAAATCTAGAAATTATTGTTAACTCTGTTGGTGATGATATAAAATTATTATCAATTTTTACATAATCATCAACCCCATCAAAATACATGGCATTATTAAAAAGTATCCGTGTTGAAGTAGGAACAACAAAATCTAGAAGTGTTCCATTTTCAACCTCTTCTGCGGTGAATGATCGTGTTGTGTCATCACTTACTCTTCTAACCTCAACAACATCACCATTGTATGTTGACGAAAGATTTCTCAGTGAATATGCAGCCGCTGCATCAGATGCAATATCAAGTGGAAGTGTAGCAGCAGAGAATGAAGAATCATTTATAAAAGTAGCAGAGTGTGCTGTTGGAGTTCCAGCTGTTGCTTTATCAACTTTTCCATCAACAATAACTGTGTCTGATTCTGTTGGGATAGTTATTCCAAATACATTTGCAGTTTCTGTATATCCTGAATCTAACCACCAGTTGTCTATGTTAGACCAGTCTCCATCTGCTTGTGCATTGTTATAATAGAAATAAGAAAGGTCACCTGTTGTTGTGGCATTGTTGATTGTATAGTTGCCTCTGTTTCCAACAGTGTTTCCGTTAATTGAATATACCGATTGTCCATCAATCACAACTCCACTTGATGTGATAATTAAACATGTCTCTGTTGATGTTCCTATATCATTATCTAATGTGTATGTTCCACCGACAGCTAACTCCCCACATGTTGATATATTTCCAGGTGTTAATACAGCAGCGTATGTTGTATTAATTAAAAAGAAAAATAGCATTACTGGCATTAATACTAGGACTTTATTGACTATTAATTTTGTTTTTATATTTTTAAGCATTTTATGCCTTTATTTGCGCTTATTATAACAAAAAACACCCTCTATTGTTGGGTGTCTTTTCAACAGTTTAACTTTGTTTAACTAGATCATCTTATTACTCAAGTATGACATCAATCTAACAGCATTGTCTTGGGCTGTTTGTGAGTCTTCTGAGTTAACAAAAGCTTCCCATAGTTGAGTTGCTCTTTCATCGTTTAGAGATCTAATGTCGTTTTCTAGCTTAACTCTATCATCGAATGAGATAACTCCATTTGTTCCTAGAACAGTGTCGATAAACAATTTCATGAACTTTGAGTTTTCTAGTCTTTCTTCTAGTCTCATAGCTTCAATTTCAGCTTGTTTTCCTTCTTCTCTAATACCTTCTGTATATTGGATACTGAAGAAGATGTTCATAGCAACTAGAGCAATCATAAGAACGTTCGCTGCTAGTCTTGATCTATCTAAAATTCCTGCTTTCATATTTTTAAAAAAATTAACTAATAATTATTAATGTATTGATTATACTATACACCTGTTTAAATTGACATTTGACTTATCAACGGTCGAATATCAATCTAATTAACCATCTTTTTTAAATCGCCAATAACTCTCTCCGCACTTTCTGCTTTGAAAATCGTAGACCCTGATGCTAAACGGACAGCTCCAGCTTTTGCCAAATCTCTAACTGTCTTAAATGAAACTCCTCCATCAATAGAAATAGGTAGTTCTGGTTTTTTTGAATGTAATTCTGAAATTTTTTCTAATACCTCTGGTGCAAAATCTTGTCCTTGGTATCCAATTTTATTAATTCCCATAAACTGAACCGAGTCTAGAATATCCAAATAATCATCCAGAACGGAATTAGGAGTTTGTGGAACGAGGGCCATTGAAATTTCCACACCTTGCTCTTTTATTTTTAAAATTTCTTCTTTTATTTTCTCTGGTGATTCTTTGAAAGCTTCAATGTGAAAAATTACTCTATCCACTCCGGCTGAAACCCAATTTTGCGCTTCAATAATTTGATCCTCTACCATCAAATCAACTTCGAATTTATTATCTTGCCAATGAGGAATTCCCTCTTCTTGATTGATTAATTTATTCCAGTCGGTATCAATTGAATTTTCCTCGGTTTCTGTTGAATTTTCTGACTCAATATTTTCAACTGTTTCCATTCCAGTTTTTTCTATCGTTTCCTCTTTTTTAAAATCATAAGGCCAACTTGTAGAAGGTACGAATTTTCCATCCATAACATCAATCTGAATTGTTTTTACAAAATCTGAAACTCTATTAATTTTCTCAACAAAATCTTTGTAAGATGTTGGCATCACAGTTGGCACAATTTCCACAATATTTTTGTTGGAATTTAAATTATTATTTTTTTCGGTTTCGTCTTTCATTTTCAAATACTAGTTTTTATAACTTTTATTAAAATCCCATTTTGTCTAACTTCTTAATTCGACGTAGATGTCTCTCTTCTCCTGAAAAATTTGTTTCCAGCCAAAGATCAATAGCTTCGATTGCGTCTTCTTCTGATAGAAATCTCGCCCCAAGTGATAGAACGTTTGAATCATTATGTTGACGAGCTATAACAATTTCCTCTGGAACTTCACGTCCATCAAGAGGCTGATATTGCCCATTAAAAACAATCGCACGAATCCCTTTTACACGATTTGCACATATTGCTTCCCCTTGTCCTGAACCTCCTAAAATAATTCCGACTGATTCTGTATCTAGTGAGACATCTTGAGCTACAGGAAAAATAAAATCTGGATAATCATCATCTTCGTCGTATTCATAAGCACCATGATCGACAACGTTATAACCTTTTCTTTCTAAATAAACTCTTATAACTTCTTTTAATTCGAAACCTGCGTGGTCAGTTCCTAGGTAAATTGTTGATATATTCATAATAAAAAGATTATATCATTTTTTAAAAAGTATTTAAGATTGACCACGCATATAGATTAGTTAGAATTAACCAATGTCAAAAATATTAAAACCATTATTTGTAGCATTATTAGTTTTTTCAGCTTTTTTTCAAATAAATAACAATGTTTCAGCACAAGAAACAATAGACGATTTACCAGAGATAAATTTCTTTTTTAGTGAAACTTGTCCTCATTGTGCTGACCAAAAGGAATTCCATGTGGATTTGCTTGAAAAATATCCCAACCTGATAATTAATTCATATAATATAGGAAAATCAGAAACTGCACCTGTATTGAAAGAATTTGCTGAAAGATATGGTGCTCAAAAATATACAGGTCTTGTCCCCCTTACTTTTATTGGTGAATCATATATTGTTGGTTTTAATACTGCTAAAACAACCGGTGTAGATATTGAGAGAGCTCTGGTAAACAATAGCCCAGGTCTCTTGGCCCAAGCAGAAGCCTGCGAAGATGGAGACAGCGAACTTTGTGCTGTTGAATTAGATCCTAATCTATTTGGACCAGGAAATGACACGGTAGATAGTGGAAGCTACACAATTCTAAATCAAACTAGTAATCTATCTGCTTTTGGAATAAACGCGGAAAGTTTACCTCTGCCTATTTTATCTATTGTTTTAGGTTTTTTTGATGGTTTTAATGTTTGTTCATTAGGAGCATTGATGTTGATTTTAAGTCTTGTTCTAACATTTAAATCAAGAAAGAAAGTGTTGCTGTTTGGGGGATTGTTCATAGCAATAACTGGAATTACCTATGCTGCTCTAATTTTCATATGGTTCTCATTATTCCAATTCTTAGCACCCTTTGTTTCAGCTCTTGAAATAATAATTGGTTTAGTTGGTATAGTTGGAGGAACAATATTTCTGAGACAATATTATCGCTTCAAAAAATACGGGCCAACCTGTGAAATGTCTGATTCAAAATGGGTTAACAATGCAGTTAAAAAACTACAAGAAGTATTCAAAAATGAGAAGAATATTTGGATTACTATCCTAGCAGTTATCGGTTTCTCATTTATTGTTACCGTTATCGAATTCCCTTGTTCAGCAGTTATACCAGTTGCGTTCGCTGCTATTCTAGCTGATTTTGGAGTTTCATTAGGTGGTCAGGCTCTATATCTATTTTTGTTTATGATTTTTTATCTTCTAGATGAATTGATTGTTTTCTTGATTGGAGTGTTCACTCTAAGAATGTGGATGGGAGGGCAAAAAATGACTACAAAGCTAGTTCTACTACAAGCAATCGTGTTTATATCAATTGGACTATTTTACATTGGTAGATTGATATTTTAAGGAGTTTAAGAGATTTTTTCTAATCTAGAAATTTTTAACCAAATATCATCTATATTATTATCTAGTTTAGATTCTAGACTGTCTATTCTATCGTTTACTTTAGAGAAGCCAATGTCCATTTTGCTTTCTATATTTTCGAAACGCTGGTCTATTTGTACAAATCGTTGGTCTATTTTTTCGAACTGTTGGTCTATTTTTTCGAAACGCTGATCTATATTTTCGAACTGTTGGTCTATTTTTTCAAAATGTTCTTCAAAAAAAATAAAACGACCCTTTATAAAACCTAATGCTTCATAAAATTCCCCCCTAGTTAATGGTTGGTTGTCTTTTTTATCACTCATTATTTGGATTATAGCATGAAAATGAAATAGAAAATTAGTGGAAAACTTGTATATTCTGTTAACAATAATTTATTAAAATTTTATAATTTATTTAATCAAATTTGTGAAAACTTCTTTCAAAACCTGAGGATTGGCTGAACCCCGAGTCTCCTTCATTCCCTGTCCAATTAAAAATTGCATAGCAGCCTCTTTACCGTTTTTAAAATCTTCTACAACTGATTCATTATCTGCAATAATCTTTGAAGCAATCTCTTCTAGTGCTCCAGTGTCACTCTCTTGCATTAATCCTTTTTCTTCAGCAATAATACGCACCTCACCGCCCTCTTTTACAAAAATAGCCAAAGTGTCTTTTGCTCCACGAGATGAAATTTCATTTTCTGAAATCATTTTAATAAGTTCAATAAATTGTTCTTTATCTAATGTATTTAAATCTATATTTGAATCCTCTTTTATCAAAGCAACAATGTCAGATGAAAGATAATTTGCAACCAAAGCGACTTCTTTTTTATCTTTTAAATCTTTTGTAACGTCATCAAAGAAATTAACAAAATCAATATTTCTAACAAGAAAATCTACCTGATTTTCAGCTACTCCAAATTCTGCCAAACGATCTCTCTTTTGCCATGGTAATTCTGGTAATTCAGCAATTATTTTATCAGCAGAGAATTCTGGAATCTCTGAAATTTTTAATTTAGGTAAATCAGGTTCTGGAAAATATCTATAATCATCTGAAGTCTCTTTCTTTCTTTGTGAAAAAGTTTTTTGTTTAGCTTCATCGAATCCACGGGTTTCCTGAACTATCTCATCACCACGACCTTCATCTAATAATTTAGTCATTCTTTCTATTTCAAATTCGATTGCCTTTTCAACAACTTTGAATGAATTCAAGTTTTTAACTTCTACCTTTGTTCCAAATTCTGTAGCCCCGACGGGAGCAATAGAAATGTTTGCTTCAACACGCATTTCACCTTTTTCCATGTTTGCATCTGAAACCCCAAGATAACGAAGTAGTAATTGCAATTCACGACCAAAATCCCCTGCTTGTTTTGCGCTATGAATTACTGGCTCTGTAACAAGTTCCATCAACGGGACTCCTGCACGATTATAATTAACTAGAGAATAATCACCTTTGTCATGAACAGAGGTTCCTGTATCTTCCTCTAAGTGAATTCTAGTTATTTCAACATCACCAACTTTTCCACCAGAGACCAGTGGATATTTATATTGACTGATTTGATAACCTTTTGGGATATCAGGATAAAAATAATTTTTTCTATCCCATTCTGTAAAGTCTGCAATATTTGCATTGATTGAATGCCCAACCATCAAAACTTTTTTAATTGCTTCTTTATTTAATGTAGGAAGAGTTCCTGGGTGCCCAAGACAAATAGGACAAGTATTCTCATTAGGTTTTTCCTCATCTGGATCATTTGGAGAATCACAAAACATTTTCGTTTTGGTTTTCAATTCAGCATGGACTTCCAAACCGATTGTGGGTATATATTTAGTGGCAGTTTTTGTGTCTGACATGGCTATGATAATAACTTATTTTACTTATTAGTGAAAGTTTAGAACGCAGATGAGATATTATAGATAGGAATCAAAACTGAAGCTAGCAAGAATCCAACACCGACTGAAAGTGCAACAATCATAATAGGTTCAATCATTCCAACCAAAGTGTCCACTGCATTTGTAACTTCACGACGATAGAATTTCGCAAGAGTTCCTAGAATTTCACCAAGAGAACCAGTTTCCTCACCAACCTTAATCAGTTGAATCAAAATACCTGGAAATTCTTCGTGCTTTCCAAAAGAATCTGATATAGACATACCTCCACGAACATCCTCGATTGCTTCATTTATAGCATTTTTATAAACGTCGTTATTTACAACATCTTTTGTAAGTTCTAATGCACGAACCATAGGAATACCTGAGGCAAGCATTGTATTCAAGTTGTCTGATAATTGAGAAAGATAAAGTTTTTGGTATAAATCTCCAACATAAGGAATTGAAAGTTTTGCTTGATCAACCATCACTTTCCCTTTTCCTTTCATTCCATATTTAAAGAATAAAAATATAATAATTACAAGGGCCACAATAAAGAAAATTCCATAATTAACTAGAAAATCAGAAAGACCAATAACTACTTTTGTATATATAGGAATTTCTTGTCCTGAATCAATCAAAATTGAACTAATTTTAGGAATAACCATTGTAAGCATAAGTGCCATAACAGTTACGAATGTAAATACAATGAACGCTGGATAAATAAGCGCATTTTTTGCCTTTGAAGTAACTTCATAAGTTCTATCTAGATAATCAGCTAAGAAAAGAAAAGTCTCATCTAGTCGACCAGATTCTTCACCTGATTTAATCATTGAAATATAAAAATCAGAAAAAACTTTTTTGTGTTTTTCCATTGAAGCAGAAATTGAACTTCCTCCTTGGATGTCCTCAGCAACGTCATTCAACGTTCTAGCTAATTTTGGATTTTCGTTTTCAGCAGCCAAAAGTCTAAAAATACGAAGAGCTGAAACCTGAGCAGAGAAAAGAGTTGAAAGCTGACGGGAAACAATAACAAGATCCTTTAATTTAACTCTTTCAAACCAAGTAATTTCTATATTAAAAATACCTTGTTTTTTCTCAGCATCAAAAATATCTGAAATAATAAAACCTCTTTGTTGTAGAGAATTAATAGCAACATCCTGAGAAACAGCCGAGATTGTTCCCTCTTTTTGGTTTCCTTCTTTATCTAATGCTTTATATATAAATACTGCCATAATTTTATATCATTTTTTTTAATACATTTGGTCTGAATGAATGCATCATCGCATTTTCAGCTGTGATTTCACCACGACGAACAAGGTCAGTAAGGGTTCTATTCATATCAATCATTCCAATATCAGAGCTTGTCTCTATAACTGTATCTATTTCATGGGTTCTTTTCTCACGAATAAGATTTGAAATAGCATTGTTATTAATAAGAAGCTCATAGGCTGGGACTAATCCGCCTGAAATTCTTGGAATAAGTCTTTGTGAGAAAATTCCAACCAATGAGCTAGATAACTGCATTCTGATTTGGTCTTGTTGTTCTGATGGAAAACTATCGATAATTCTATCAATTGTTTGTGAAGCATTATTTGTATGAAGTGTTGAAAAAACAAGATGTCCTGTTTCAGCAGCAGTAACAGCTGCGGAGATAGTTTCTTGACCGCGCATTTCACCAACCAAAATAACATCAACGTCTTGTCTGAATGTTCCATACAATCCAGTCGCAAAAGTTGGAGTATCAATTTTTACCTCTCTCTGGTCAATAACTGACATTTTTTCTTCGTATACATATTCCACTGGATCCTCGATAGTAATAATATGTTCTGCTCTTTCCTTATTTATTTTTTCTATCATTGCAGCCAATGTTGTAGATTTACCTTGACCAACAGGACCGACAACTAAAAAGAATCCTTGTTTTTTATTCGCAAACTCATTTAAAATTGCAGGTAACCCTAGTTCTTCAATTGTTTTAATTTCATTTGGAATTACTCTTAGGACCATTCCAAATCTACCTCTCTGAACAAAAGCATTTCCTCTAAAACGCGCAGAATCTTTGTAAGCATGAGAAAAATCTATCTGTTGTTTTTCGTTAAAATCTTTAATAAATTCCATAGTAACCATCTCTTTTAAGAAAGAAACGATATCCTCTTTTGATAGAATTTCATATTTATTTAAAGTCACTAAATTACCCTGAATACGCACAATAGGTTTTCTACCTTCTGACAGATGAAGATCTGAACCAGATTGGCTTATAACTTCGAGTAATAATTCATTTAGGGTTTCCTTAGTGCTCATAATTTATTTTTTGTTATTGTAAATTTCGGTTACTTTTTCAACAACTTCAGATGGTGTGTGAAGTGCTTTTACTATATAACCATCAATTCCCAAATCTTTAACTTGTTCTAGATCACTAGCTTTTCCTTGATTTGTTAAAATTACATTAGTTGTGTTGTCTACTAAACCATCTTCTTTTAGTTTTTTGAAAAGATCCACTCCATTCATTTTTGGCATTATAAGATCAAAAATTAAAATATCAGGAAAATAACCATTACTCATTTTTTCAATTGCATCATCAGGTCCAGTTGCAGTTACAACTTTATATCCCTCTTTAGTAAATTTCATTGAATACATATCCAATAAAAAATTATCATCATCCACTAAAAGTATTTTTTTTTCTTTTTGTGTATCTTCCATAAAAATATTATATCAAAATTATAAACTATTTACTTCTTCCCAAGGAATAATCTTTTTCATCGCCTTAATTATTGCGTCTTCTTTCATTGTTAACATTCCTTTTTTACGAGCTTCATCATAAATTGCTGATTCAATTGGGTTATTAAGAATCACATCTTCAATGTCACGATCCATTTTATACATCTCAAATACAGCTTCACGTCCTTTAACACCAGCGGGACATTCATCTGTTGGTTTTATTTTCAAAACTTCATCTGCGGTAGGAATTTGATCTCGGTATTCATCTGGCAAATCCTCGAATTGTTTATCTATCATTTCTTTAATACTTCCTTCTACTTTTACAGGTTCCCCAGAGTTAGGGCATATTTTTCTAACCAAACGTTGAGCTACTCCTAAAACAAGAACAGGTGGAACAAGATAAGGATCAACCCCCATATCAATAAGACGTTGAATAATACCCGCAGATGTATTGGTGTGAATTGTTGATAAAACTAGGTGACCAGTCAAGGCAGCTTGAATTGCCAATTTTGCAGTTTCACCATCACGAATCTCCCCCACCATAATAATATCAGGGTCCTGACGAAGTGTTGTTCTTAGTCCGGTAGCAAAAGTATATCCAATTTCAGGGAAAACTTGTGATTGACTAACGCCTTCAATTGAATATTCAACAGGATCTTCTAGTGAAAGAACATTTTTTCCTTCACGATCAACTTCTTTCAAAACTGAATAAAGAGTAGTGGATTTTCCGGAACCAGTCGGACCAGAAATCAATATCATCCCATAAGGTTTTTTAACTACTTCTTGCATTAATTTTAAGTTTCTATCACTCAAACCAAGCTCATCAATAGATTTAATACCTCTCTCTTGATCCAGGATTCTCATTACGACCTTTTCTCCATAATAAGACGGAAAAGTTGATACACGGAAGTCTACTTTTCTATCGTCAATTCTTGCAGAAAAACGACCATCTTGTGGTTTTCTCTTTTCATCAAGTTTCATTCTTGAAAGGATTTTAATTCTTGCTACAACAGCAGATAAAACATTTATAGGAAGTACAAGACTTGTATTCATAACTCCATCAACACGGAAACGGACTCTAATCTGGCTTTTCATTGGCTCAATATGGACATCGGAAGCATTTCCCTCAACGGCATATCTCAATACTGTTGCTACGATTTTTGTAACAGGTGCATCCTCGATAATTCTAGTCTCTGTCTTTCCATCTTCATTTTTTTTCGCTTTTGTTTCTAAAATATCTTCTTCCTTGAATTCTGTTTCTAGTTCACCTAGAGCTTTTTTAACTTCTCCAGTCAAACCTTTATATAGTTCTAATATTCTTGCAAACCCTTCTTCTGAAATTACAAAAATTTTGTAAGGAGTATCGTTTTTTGAAGATATAAAATTGAGTGCATCACGAGCCTGTAAATCACTAGGGTTCACCATACCAACCTCTAAAAATCCATCTTTTAATCCTACTGGTGCCATTTTATAGTGAACTGCTGATTCTTCTGGAATATATTTAAGTATTTCAAAATCAATACCTGTGTCATCTATTTCCCTAATTGGAACACTGTAAAATTCAGATTTTAAATCCAATAAAAGTTTTGGATCTATATTTTTTTCCTTTAAAAGCTTACTTACTGAAGAACCAGATGAACTAACATCTTTTTTAACTGTATTAGCGGTATTTTTTTCCAAAACACCTTTTTCAACTAAAAAATCTAAAAATGTCATTTTATTGTCTAAAGTTACTATTGTTAAGTCCTTGTTCGGGACTGTTTGCAGTTCCCATTTCTTGTTCAGAATCACTTGCAGTTCCTATTCCTTCAATCGGTAGAGGTTCAAAAGGATTAAGTCGACCAACTTCTGGTTCAGGAATTTCTTCTGTATCATCTACTAACTTTAAATAAATTGGGTCGCTAAATACAGACTGATCTAAACGAAGTGACTGGATTTTACTAAGAGATCTTATTATTTCTTGCCCTAGTGCATCAACTTGTTTAGGATTTGAATTTTTTAATAAGTTTTCAGCCTGAGGATCTGGTTTCAAAAATACTGTGTAAACAACAAAACCTAAAATTAATACCAGTGTTCCTATTATTATTTTTTTATATTTTGTAAACATATTTATTTTAACCAATAAGTGTTCATGGACACATTAAAATTATAAAACAATCCATCACCAGCTGAGACACTGAAACTTTGTATATCAACTAAACGCATTGAATTCTCTAGTTTCTGCATAAATAATTTAAATACATCATACTTTGCTGAAACAGAGAAAGTTATTCCTATTGTTCCATAATCACTATTACTATTATCAGTAACTCTTCCATCTTTATTATTATTTTCCTGTACACCAATATTTGTTATTGCTATACCAAAATCTTCTGCAATATTATTAATATCTAAAATTAATCTAACGTTATCAACAGTATCTGGGAGAATCTTTAAAAGTTTTGCCCTATCCTCTTGTCCAATATCATTATATTGTTCCTGCAGGTTATCTCTTTCTCTACGCAAATCCTCTGCAAGAGTGATCAATTTTTTATTTTCCTCAATAGTTTTATCAACCTCTTTAATTTGTTTATATTGAGGATCAACAAAGAATACAAAAACACCGACAGAAACAAGTATAAAAATGATTGGCATTAGTTTTTTCATATTATTGTTCATTATCAATTAATTCCTGCTCGAGCGTAAACCCGTCTGATTCTTCTTCCGCAAAATCTAATTGTGGATTGTTCCCCTCTGGATTTATTTCTTGGTTAAGAATATTTCCTTCTTCAATAAAATCTTTTGCACTATCAGAATTAAAAGTCTTTCCGCTATTTCCACCAAGAGTTTCTCTGTAAATAATTAATTCTTTATTTATATTTCCTTCAAAACTGAATGACACTAGACCTTCTGAACTGTTTTGTAATCCTGAAAAAATAATATTTCTCAAGTAATTTGATTCTCCATATTTATCCGACTGTTGAATTATTGATTCAAAACCAGCTGCAACACCACTACCATTAAGTGCTAATTGTCCATCACTACTAAAAGAAAAGCTTAAATTATTAAATCTAAGTGTTTTAATAGTCCAATCTTCTAGTAAGTAGAAAATTTGTGAAGGAGAAAGGTGGTTATCTAATAAATTTTGAACGCCGTCTATTCTGTCGTTTAATCTAACAGCTTCAGCAATAAACTGTTGATCTAATGATTCACTAGCTTTTGCCAATGTGCCCAATTGATTATCAATATCTGATTCTAATTTAATTCTATAAAGAAAAGTTCCTACTGCAATAACAATTGTTGTTATAAAAACTACGAAAGCTATCAACGTAATAATACTAGAACTTTTTTTCCGTTGGATGCGTCCACCAGCGCTAACTGATTGAACAGGTTTTTTTGGAATAAATGATGTTTTAAATTTTGTCTCGGGCATAAACTTTTATTAAATTATACTACAAACTTTTTCTTTATGAAAACAAAGTTATTCAAGTTCTTGTAATTTACGAAGGGCAATACCAATTGCAACAGTAAAACTAAGTCCTGTTTCTTTTAAAACTGGCATCAAAAAAGCAGGAACCTCTACTTTTTCAAATGGATTACCCATCATAACTTCCACACCTAATTTTTTTTGTGCAATTGTATCTAACCCATTTAAAAGAGATCCTCCCCCAACGAATACAGTCCTTGAAACATTTTTATTGTATTTCTTTTGAAAATTTAAAAGAATACTATTTGCATCTGATAAAATTGGATTCATTACCGCTTCGATTGATTTTTTTAGAGCAACATCTTGCTCTGATTTATTCTTTCCGAAATTTCTCTTAAGTTTTTCTGCATAATCAAATGAAATTCCAATAGAACTAGCAGCGTTCATTGTAATATCCTGCGAACCTCGACCAACAATATGAGAATCCCTAACGACACCCCTCTCTGTTATATAAATTTTTGTTGCCCCTGCTCCAATATCAATAATCATAACCGGCATGTTATAAGCAGTGTCTAGAACGGCTCGTGCTGTTGAAAACATTTCCACTTCAAAAAAGGATGTATTAATTTTTGAACTGGATACTATCTGACTAAAACCGGACAATACATCATTATGTATTGCGACAACCATTGCTTCGACAAATTTCTTTTTTTCTTCATCATCATTTACTGAAGGTACAATAAACCAATCTAATGTTACTTCGGAAATAGGGACTGGGATATATTTTCTTGCCTCTATTGGGATCATTTGTGAAAGTTGTTCATCTTTCATTTTAGGCATTTGAAAAATAGAAACCATGCTAGAACGCATAGGAACTGAAATAGCACTATCAAATGTAGTTACATTTGATTCTTTAATTAAATCCACTAACCCTTCAGCAATTTTTTCTGGTGGTAGTTTTGTTGCTTGCCCAATTTGTTTTTGAGCATATGGACCTAGAGAGAGTTCTCCGTATGTTTGTAGAACGGCTCTTCCACCTTTATTTTTAATTTGAACAACCTTAATAGAAGAAGCGCCAATGTCTATACCTAGGACACTGTTTCCTTTGTCGCCCCCTGAAAAAATACTAAATATATTATCAAGAATTTTCGCCATAAGTTTCATAATAATTATATCATACGTTCTGTTTATGTATGTAGATAAACTAAAATATTATGTTGAATTTCTTCTAGAAATTATTTTTCCTAGAAATTTTGATGTTTTGAAATTAGAAAAATATTTAGATAGTCAGGTTTCAGATTTGAATAAGGATAATGTCTTGTTTCTGTTTAAGTATAAAGATAATAATCTTAAACAAGCGATTTGGGAAATGAAGTTTAAGAGTAATAGAAGAGTCGCTGAGGTTTTTGGAAAGTTTTTAGCAAACAAAATAAATAAACTATTGAACGCTGGAGATAAATATTTACTACTACCCACCCCTATTCACAAAAAACGTAGAGATGAGAGAGGTTTCAATCAGTGCGAATGGTTATGTGAAGAAATAATAAAAAATATACGCCCTAATAGATTATCGAAAATTAAATATGAACCTAAAATCTTACTAAGAGAGAAGTATACAACAAAACAATCTTGGAGTGATAAAAAAGCTCGTGAGGAAAACCTGAAAGGTGCGTTTAAAGTTTCTGAAAAAAATAAAGATGAAATTGTCGGCATAAAAATTATTCTGATTGACGATGTTTTGACAACCGGCTCTACTATACGAGAGATGCGCCAAACTCTAAAAGAGTCTGGCGCATCTGAAATAATTTCAATTGTGATTGCTCACTAATTAAACATTCGGTTCTTGAGTTGTTTGTGTTTTCTCTGTTTCAACCTCTGCCTCCTTAACATCATCTTCTTTTACAACTTTTTTTCTAGGAAAAATTCCTCTATATGGAGAATTCCCTTTTCTATCCTTACTAAATCCAAAAATATAAATAATTTCTAAGATTCCGAAAGTATTTACAATTAAAAGAACGAAAAACCATAGTTTTGAATTCTCTTTTGAAGCAATCCAAAGTGCCCAACCTTTCCAGAAAACTGACCATAATATTGCGATCACTACTGTTAGAGATATTATTGTTCCAAAACCTGCTCCTACTAATGATAATGCTAATTCCATAAAATTTGTGTTAAATGTTAAATATGTTTAATATATTGTTTATTCTAATACAATATTAGATATTGAAAAGTTCTAATGGTTATTTTGTTGAAAAATTATTATTAGGAAAACGGAGAGTTGGCTGAGTGGTCGAAAGCGCCTCACTGCTAACGAGGTAGGGTGTAAAAGCTCTCATGGGTTCGAATCCCATACTCTCCGCCAGGACAACTTAGTAGATACATGACCCTATTACCTATGTAATTACTGCGACCCATGTAGTTCGAATCTCTTACTCACCCGCACGTTTGAATTTTTACCAAAAGGTACCGCAGTAAGAATTTAGTACAAGAGTGAACCAAACTCACATAAGAACCATGTTCCATGTTTGGTTCTTATGTTTATGCGTTTGAGTTACAATTACCAATATGAAATCTCAAGAAATAAAATCCTTAGTTATAGACAGCTCTAAAACATACCACAACTTCCTTTCAGAAACCGGGCGAGGTATTGAAGAAGTTAAGGTTATTTCTATCACACAAAGTAAGAACAAGTTTAAGTTAATCTTAAACAAGAAGATATACAACCTTGAAGCTATAGAATTTTGGGTTTCAGGTAAACAAATTAATTCTGACAAAATAAAGATAATTGTATACGATAACGACACAAATACACTTATCATAAAACCTGAACCAGAATTACATGACCAATTTAATAAAATATACGCTGATGAAATAAAAATAGTTTCTGACTTAAAATTTTTAGTGAGGAACGTGAAGGATTGGTACGAAAAAAATGGCGAGTATTTAAAGCTTCCAAACACATCCCCTTCTCTTATTCCGCCGACGTCAGAGCAATTCCTTTCAGATATGTTACCGTCCACTGATCAAAAGACCGGAATTGATTCAATTTTCAATAATCCATTAAGTTATATATGGGGAGCACCCGGTACAGGTAAAACGCAGTTAGTTCTTGCATATTCTTTGATTCACTATATACGAGCAGGTAAGAAAGTAGTAATTTTCGCTGCGACAAACAATGCACTGGAGCAAATACTGCTCGGTGTTTTTGAGATGACCAGTAAAGCAGGAATTGAGGACAGTAATATTCTTCGACTAGGAACGCCTTCTAACAAGTTTGCACAAGCACATCCAGATTCATGCGAAATGATTGGAGTTCAACAAAAAATTGGTGAGGTTGATAATCAAATTAAAATCGTTAAGGATATTATAAACCATAACCAAGAATACTGTACATTAGAAACAATTAAACATGAAAGCGATAATATTTTTACCAAACTTGATGGAGTTCAAGGCTCCAGAGAAGAAATGACACCGGCTATTAAGCTGATCGAGAAAGACATATATCATGAACAATTTACACTCAACAAATTACAACTGCAAATACTGGAACTTGAAAAAAGTATACGAAATAAAGAAAAAACAGTTAATTCTTTTTTCTATGTCCTGAAGAAAAAGTTAACAAAAAATACTGACCTTGAAATTACACTGAAAAAAGAAAAAATAGAACTACAAACAAAAGTATCCGAAAGCGAAGTATGGGTAGATAAAGTGCAGGAATACAAAAACAAGCTAGATGAAATGAAGAAAGTATATAATGATACTTCACAAGCAATAAACCTAATTGAAAACCTTAAAAAGCTTTGTGTTGAAGATTCAATTATAAAAGATATTGTTTCTAGCGTAACATTTAAAAATTATAAAAGTATTAAGGCAAATTTGAACGCTGAACTACAAAAACGTAGTGACTTACTTGCACCTACCGAAATGATTGCACCAGAATATAGTAACTTAACTAGGCAAGAATTGGAGCAAAAATTACAATCTTTCAAAGAACAAAAGAGTTACTTCGAATCAGAAACTGAGGACCGAATAAAAGATGCAAATGTTATAGCCCTTACTCTCGATTGCTACATTAGTCGGTACAAAGACAAGGATCTACATGGAGAACACTATTTTCTTGACGAGGCAGGCTATGCTAGTTTAGTTAAAGCTCTTACTCTTTTCAAAGGAAACATCCCAATCACATTTTTGGGTGACCATATGCAACTCCCACCAGTTTGTGAGATGAACGATCGTGACATAGACGAGAATGGTAAACGAGGCGTTTTTGTTTGGACGCAGTCTGCACTATACGCAGAGTGGATGTTTTCAAAAGAAAAAGAGGATGCATTTTTGGATTATATCAAAAACAGTCCGTTTGTTTTTGATATAACAAATAAAACTGATCTGAAGCAAACATATAGATTTGGATCATCCCTTACTTATACATTAAATGAATTTGTATATAAGAACGGTTTCATAGCACATCAACAAAACGGTACAACCGAAATCTACTATGTGCACGCACCGCATACTTATCCTCAGTCATTTAATAGCTCAAATGGTCGCAGTTCTCCATCAAGAGAGAATCCATTTGAAGTTTCAAAAATTATTGAGTTATATGAAAAACTTGATAAAGAAAATTTTGCAATACTAACTCCATATAAAAAACAGGTTTCGCTTTTGGGAGAAGCTTTGCCTAATGCAAGACGCGACCAAAGGATAATGACTGTGCACGGATCACAAGGAAAAGAATGGAATGACGTTATTTTAAGTGTCGTTGACACTGATAGAATGTGGTTTGTTGACACACTCAACAGAAATTCACGCGGAATGAACATACTTAATACAGCAGTAAGTCGAGCAAAGAAGAGGTTATTTATTGTTTGCAATTATAACTTTTGGATAACCCAAGACGAACAGCTACTTAAGGGATTGTTAGATGTGGCCAAAGAAGTAAAGTAACAGAAAAATACAATCAAATAAATAACATATTTTTATAGCTACTCCTCAATCAATGTTATCTTCTTATCATTCAACACCAACCTACTTCTCAAGTGTCCCAATAAGTCCCTCTTCTCACTAACACTACCTTCTTTTAATACATATTTCGCATATTCTCTGGTTGCAATATCATCCTCGTCAATTTGCATTTTTGGTTTTCCCTTAACAGCAAGTCGTTGCAGTCTATTGAATCTTTTTATTTCTTCTTCAAGTTTCATCCTCATACCAAGTTCATTAATGTTCACATCATCAATTACTTTGAGTAATTCATCTATGAGTTCTTCTTCTCTTATGTACTTATTTTTACAATTTCTGTCTTTTGATTTCGAACATGAATAGTAGACATACTTTGCGGTTGTTCCATCTTTCAATTCCTTGTATTTCTCCTGTGCCGTAATTCCTGAGCCACATAGTCCGCAGGTGAATAGTTTTGTGAATGCAAACTCTCTGCTTTCTCTAACTATTTTGTCTCTTTTTAATCTGTCTTGAGCTTTATCGAATAATTCTTTAGTGATGATTGATTCGTGCGATCCTTGATACCAGTTCCCACTACCTCGTGGATATTCAAATGGCCCATAATAGATTGTCATATTAAAAATACGATAAACTCCCGACAGTGTCAGGGGTTTATTTCCTCGAGTATAAAAATTCAAATCAAATCTGAGCCAGTTATATACTTTTCTTCCGCTCCATCCCTCAAATGCCACTTTCTCAAACATTTGTTTAATGACATGAGCACGATCAGGATCTACAATTATCTGACACTTCTTATCCATCCTTGCCTGATTCAAATATCCAAGTGGTGCCATTCCAGGCCAGAGACCTGACTCTACTCTCGTTCTTAATCCTCGTTTTACATTTATACCCCTATTGTCATTCTCAAGTTTCGCTTGAGAACCAAGAATCATCAGAAGGAACTTTTCGTTTGGATTATTACTAAATGTTTGACCGAAGGTTCGTATCTGCAAAAGCTTTCCTGCATCCATAAGATCTACAATCTTTCCAAGGTCTCCTGCATTTCTTGAAATCCTATCTGGTGCCCAAGTCAGAATACAATTGTATTTTCCATCTCCGATTTCCTCGACTATTTCATTGAACACTGGTCGACAACCTGTCTCTTTTGCGGAGTGACTTTCTCGTTTCATTGATACAATTTCTAGCCCTTCTCGTTCTGCTAATTGAAGCATCTCTTTAATCTGAGAGTCAATTGATAAAACTTGGCGTTCCTCAGATTCACTCGATTTTCTGGCATATAGACAATACCTACTCTTTGTTACTTTTATGTCCTCCTGAGCTATTTCAAAGCCTTGTGGTGCTGTTATCTTCATACATACATTAATGACGCAAACGTCTTGATGAGTCTAGAGCGTCCCGAGTAGATAACTATTATAAATGTAGTACTTACTTTTTATTTTTACTGTCAGAAATTTCGGCAAATTTCTCTGTCATAGTTGGATTACCACGAGTAAGTTTTTTAATTGTTAAATCTTCTGCCTTGTTATTTGCAAGACGTAGATTGTCTTCAGAACGAAGAAGTGCATCTTTTGTTTTCTGAAGATGAGTGATTGTTTTATCTATCTCATCAATAGCAGTTTTAAATTTACGACTAGCAAGATCATAATTTTTTGAAAATCCTTCTTTAAAGGTATTTATATTTTCCTCAAAATTTGTAATATCAACATTTTGACTTTTCATTAGCGCAAGTTCAGCTTTGTACTCAAGAGAGTTCATTGAGGCATTTCGTAGAAGAGTAATAATTGGAATAAAGAATTGGGGTCGAACAACATACATCTTTGGATATTTATGAGAAACATCTACTATTCCAGTATTGTATAGTTCGTTATCTGCTTCTAGTAAAGTAACTAGGACTGCGTATTCACATTTTTTTTCATTACGATCCTTATCGAGCTCCTTCAGGAAGTCCTCATTCTTTTTCTTTGTAGCAGTTTCATCTCCTTCGTTTTTCATCTCAAACATTATGGAGATTATTTCATTACCATTTTCATCCTCTTCACGATAAACATAATCTCCTTTACTTCCTGTTGTTGCGTCATTATCTTTTTCAAAATACGCATCTTGAAAACCAGTCGCACGAAGTTTATTAAATTCTGTCTCACAGTGTTGTTCTAATGTCTCACCAACCATTTTGGTACTCAGCTTTAGCTTCATGTCTTTATACTTATCAATCATCTCGTCTTTTAGTTTTAACTCAGTCTCGTACTTTTCTTTTTGGGTTGATATCGACAATTGACTTTCGTTTTCTTTATTTCCTAACTTGTTAGTTAGGTCGTCACGTTCTTTTTCAATTATTTTAACAGCTTCTGAAATAGCCAGTTTTTTCTCTGTATCAGCATTTTCGTTTTTTGATTTTAATTCAATTAGCTCTGAATCTTTTTTTGCTAATTCTTCTTGAAGTTTATTTCTAAGATTAGACTCGGCAAGTTCGATTGCGGTTTTCTTGTCTTTTTCAAACAACTCTAATCTGTCATGTAATTCTTTTTCAAATTCACCATCACGTACCTGTTTCAAAATATCGGCAAAACCTGCATCATCTACTTTGAATACTTCTTTACATTTTGGGCATTTAATTTCTTTCATATTGCTTAATTATCTCTAATAATCTTTTTTTCTACGTCTGTTAATTCATATAAATCCATGACCATTTCATCAAGTTTTAATTTTATTTGACCTGATTCCTCAGTGTTTATTTTTTCTATCAAATTATTTACAAAATTTAACATTTGTTCTTTTAATTCTTTAGATATAAGTGGCATAGGTGTTTGTTCTATATTCGAATATCTAATTTTAAATCCTGTCATTCCTGCAACTGAATATTGCTGATTGTAATACCAATCAATGAATTTTGAAGATAAAATTACATATGCAATCTTTAGGTCATCTGTGTTGTCGCTAGATAGCCACATAGTAGGTCTTGTTCCTAAATATTCTCCATTAACATCTATATCTATTTTCAGTCCTCCCATAGAAGATATTATTAATTTTTTATCCGATTGGATTATTCTCCTTGGAAAAACTTTTCTAAAATCAGCCTTATTCACGACAGGGTATAGATATTCTTTTCCTGAATATTTGAACTTCTTAGTTCCATATTCTTTAGCACAAAAACTAAGTGTGCCTGTGCTGACTAATTTAAGATTATCAGAATCGCTGTCTTTTTTTTCATATACAAGTTCTGCAAGTTTATAGAAATCAGGTATAGAAAAAGAGTGTCCAATTTTATATATGTCTGAAAATTTGATATCAAATTTAGAGTTTATTTTTAAAATAATATCATTATGGGAAGAAAGTAATTGTCCTAAATTATCTTTCATTTCTATTACCTTGTTTCTTTCTATTAGTCTTTTATTTGATTTTCCTTTTTCATCTAACTTTTCTATAGTTAAATTTTCTCCAGAAGACATTTTCTTATTTATTGTTATAAAAGTATTTACAGATGCATCTGTAAAATCAGAAAATAGTCTAAAATCTGCAAACTTCAAAATCTTGTCTGCTAAAATATTCCTTAACTTGATACCATATTTTGCTGATAACCATTGGTTTGGAGTAATCATCGCACTTACTCCCTGTGAATTTAATAAGTTTAGACCAAGCTCAAAAAAGGCAATATATAAATCCCACTGATCAAACAGTGTTTCGTATTTTTTAATATATTGAAGCTTTTCATCCTTACTTATTCTTGTGTTTTTAACATATGGTGGATTTCCTATTACCACATCAAATCCTTCTTTTTCTTTAAACACATCAACAAACTCAAGTTTCCAAATAAGGAAAGGTTTAATATTTTTACTACGAAGATTTTCTAATTCATCAATTTTATCCTCACGTCCTTGTTGTCTTAAAGTCATCTCAATAACATCCCATTTTAATTCGTCGATTTCTCGTTTAAGAATTTGTTTGTGTGAGCGTTGCGATTCATCAATATACTTTTCTGTTTTCTCGGTAAGTTCTCTTGTTTTTTGTTCAATAATATCTATTTGTTCAGGCTCTTCAAAAAGAGATCTTAATTCAGGGGACTTAATTTTTTCATTAGAAAACTTTTTAATCTTTTTATTAATCAACATTGATTCTTTTTCTAATTTTTCAATTTCTTCTCCTGAATAAATCTTCTGCTCCGCTAATTTAATTAATTCTTTTCCAATTTCTTTGATCCTATCCTCCATCCCTTTTCTTTCAGGTGAAACTTCTATTTTATTTGATAAAAAAATATTATCATCAAATAATTTAATACCTTCGTACTCTGAAATCAAACTATTTCCTTGTATAATTTTATGATCAAGATTTGGTAGTGGGTGAGGAATATTTTCATCAACCACAAGTGAGAGCCATAAACGAAGTTTAGCAATCTCTACTGCTCCTGGATCTAAATCAACCCCATAAAGAGAATTTGAGATAGTTTCTTTCTTAAGGGTGTAAACTTTTTTGTTGTCTTTGGTGTGTACACCGATGACACGCCTTGCTCGAACAATCTCATTCAGCATACCTAAAGGAAATGCTCCTGATCCTACCGCTGGGTCAGCAACTTTTATATTCAAGAGTAGTTTATCAATCTCTTTTGCATTATCAATAATTGATTGTGGAAGAATGTAGTTATATATACCTTTATACTCATAACCCTTAATCTCTTTCTCAGTTTTTTTCTCGGCTGTGGTTTTATCATTTTCTAGGATTAATTCTCCTTGTTTTATAAAGAACTCAATATCAGATTTAGGAATTGCTCCGGTCTTACTTTCTAGATAATTGATTAATGTTTCTTGGCACATATAATGCACAATTTCACGAGGAGTATAGAAAGCACCTTTACTTTTACGGTCTTTAATTTCAAGAAGATTCTCAAAAACCTTACCAAGCATTTCTGGATCAACAGCAACTTCTTGTTCCAATGGTTCATTTTCGTTAACTGTAAAATTGTATCTATCAAATACATCTAAAATTCCTGTTCCTTTATCTCCAGTTTTTGTATTAATTACATCATTTGAAAATAGCTCATCAGGAATAGTTATATTAGTTTCTTCCCATTTATAATTATTCATTGGTTCAAAGAGTCCTCCGTTTAAAAATGGCATTCGCACATTGTTAAGTCGAGTATAGATTGCTGACTCTCCTCGATCTTGAGCTAAGCCTTCATAGAAGAGGGGTTCAAGTATGTCATTGAAAAAGTTCTTACCGTATTTTTCACGACGATTAAAAATTTCACGTAAGAAGTTTTTTGGCCCAGAACCCCATTCTTTGTCTGAGGCAACTCCAAACCATCCTTTTTTCTGAAGGAAGTATAGAAAAACTATTTGACCCAATGTTTTTTTGGCAAAATCAGAGGTTTTAATATCTTTTTCTAAAAAATCTTTTTTTATTATGTCATCAGACTCAATAAGCTTTTCTAGATACTCCTGAAGACTAAAGAATAATTCTGTATACCTATCAAAAAACTCTTTAGTAACACTTTCGATATTGAAAGCCGACTCAAGTTCTGCAAGATTTGGTTTTTCATCTGTCGTCAATAGTTTAATGAAACGAGACTGTGCTGTATGTGAACCTTCATTTTTTCCAACGAGAAAAGACCAACGTCTTGCTGGTGTAATTTCTTTCCTGGTTTTTAGTTTATCTTCAATAACTTGCAGGGAATGATCGAGTTTTACTAATGAAAATCTCCACTCATCTTTATCAGTCACAAATGCTACGATGGCAGCCTCTTTGTTGTTAGTATTGAGGTAATCGGCGACGAAATTACGTTGCATAGTTCTTGATCTTTGTAATGTATTGATGTTGTTTAATGCAACAAGAAGTATATCCACATCGTTGCTTTCTGCATCAGAAAAAGAACCCATCATTTTGTATTTTATAATTTGTGGTTTAAAAGCATCTTTTATAGATTGACCCTCTCGAATAGTTGAAAGGGGTTTATATTTTTTAAATATATTCGAAATAAATTTTTCAAAAAAACTTTCTTCAAATTTATGTGTAAAAACGTACTCTATTAGTTTTTCTGCTTCATTTTTAGTCATAGTGATTAATTAACAAAATATTCTGATAAAATAATTTCTCTTTTATGATTAACATCCCCATTGCTTGAAAAATCTTGAACAAGAAAATCTTGAGGCAACTGCTTTCTTAAGATACTCAGTAGCTTTAGGGGGTTTTGAACTATTTCTGGAGATTCTTGAATTACTCTAAAAATATTTTGAGAAATCTTTTTTGGTATACCTCCTGAATTAAATTCATCAATTACTTGTGATAAATAATATTCATCTTCATTTGTATATCCTTTGTAATTCTTAATTTCTTTTGACTTAAGAATTTTCATAAGACGAGCTGAATTATCCAGACCTCTTTTATTATTACTTGCTTGAATATCTTCATCTACAACTGGATTATATATTGCCTCCATGTTTCTTTTAAGAAGTGTGTAGAATTCATCTTTTAGTCCTAATGGTTTCTCACTTGGTTCTGCTTTCAAAGTTTGAGCGGCTTGAATAAAATCAATTTCGGTGGGTGTACTAAATTCATCTGAGGTAGTGGCAAAGAATTTTTGTAATTTACCTTTTCTAAAATATGTTAGTAACTTATTTTCTTCCTCATCAATATTACTCCTTGCTACGCGAGCTTTTTTAGGAAGTTTTTTAATGTAGTCGAATAGTTCAATATCTTCATCACGCACCTTTCTAATTTCTTGAAGGTATTTTAGCTCACTATCTTCTGTGTTATCTTCACCCTCAATGAGTTCTTTTGATAGGAGTAAGTTAAACAAACTGTGACCTTCTGGCACCTCGTTTTCTGTAAGTAATTTTGCATCAGAACCTAGAAGAGAAATAAATGCTTGTACTTTTGCTTCAGCAAGCTCTTGAAGTTTTATTTGCTCGTTAGCCTGCTCTGTAGGGAAGAATGTGTATGTATATATCTCTTCATGATTAGTATCAACACGATTAATACGACCAACTCTTTGCATAACTTTTGTTGGATTCCACGGGATGTCATAATTAATAACTAAGTTTGCCTGATGCAAGTTAGCACCCTCCGAAAGAACATCGGTAGTGATCAAAATCTTATAGTCATTTTTTACGTTATCTGAATTAGCATCAAAGTTATCCATCACAACTTCACGTTCTGCTCGAGAACTTTCTCCTGAAAAATAAACAACCTCTTTAGGAAAGAACTCTTCAAGATGTTTAACAAGATATTCTGCTGTTTCTCTGGATTCAGTAAAGATAATAGATTTTCCTTTCTTGAAGGGTTCTTCTTGTCCTAATTTATCTCTAAAAGCAAGTATCTTGGGATCTCTCTTAACATCTTTCCATAAGACCTCTATGCTTTTTAATATGTTCAAATCTGATTGAAGGTCTGTAATAAAATTATCTTCGAAATCCTTACTTTTATGTTTTTCGACTTTATCCTGATCAATCAACTTATCAAGTGCTTCATCATTTCCTGATGACAGGTATTCAAAAACTTTTTGAGAGTGTTTTTTGCTAACATACACGTTTCCGCCATTGTATTCTGAAATAAATTGTTCATATGAATAGATGAACCTAGATAGAGACATCTTGAACGCATGAAAACTACTCTCAAGTCTTTTAATTAGTAGCATCTTCATAAACTTACGCATGTTATGTTGACGTTGTTTATCAGAACCAATTTCTCCTTTTTTATAAAGGAAAGGTGTGTATCGAGCATATTTAAAGTCTCTAACAATAATCTCAATAGTTTCCAAGAAGACCTTGTTTTCAATATCATCCAACACGTAATATATAGGCTTTGGATCTGCAACCTTTGGGAAACTCATTTTTTGTTTCTTAAGATCATCCCCATAGTATTCTTGAATTTCTTTTCTTGTTCTTCTTACCATCAGGTATTTCAGAACTTTATCTCGTATCTTTTTTGAATTACTTGTTGTTACAGCAAGATATTCTTCTTTGTCATCACGCCTATCCAGTCCTCTAAGTTTTCCGTCCAATGCTCCAAAGAAGGATTCAAGATCTGGAAGATTTGGAATGGTGCTTTGTCTTGATTTTTGGAACAGCTTTATTTGTGCTAACAAATCTTTTGGCGAGTTGTTATAAGGAGTAGCAGTAACAAGAATTACTTTCTTACCTCTACATATTTGAGCAAGTTTTGCATAAGTGGCAGTATCTTCTGTTCTAAATCGGTGTGCCTCATCAACAAGAACAGTATCAAAGTCTTTATGTAGATTTTTCTCAATTATTCTATCCAACATTCCTATTGAATAGCACTTGTAGTTCTTTGCTTTGAATCCAAAGTTTTTAAATGCATTTTCCCAACTACCTTTATTGGATTCATCGATAAGGTGTGGTGGTGCTAGAACAAGTGTTCTTTTTGCAACCTCCTGACACAGCATTGTTCCCATAAATGTTTTCCCAAGTCCGACAACATCAGAAAGGAAGACTCCACCGTATTCCTCGACTATCTTTTTAGCATTGATTACTGCATCTTCTTGATATTTTAATTTTTTAAAACCATCTGGAAGATCATTTGTTTCTAATGAGTAATCCTCGTTAATATCCTCTTTAAAGTATTCGTATAAAAATTTTAGATATAGTTCGTAGGGTGTAATGTCATTTTTGATCCAAGTTTCATTTTCTATTGTTTCCAAATATTTTTCACTTAGCTCTACAGACTTCTCCCATAACTCATTAAATTTTTCTTGAGCAAAAGTATGATCTGAAGAATTTTTAAGCTCAACATTAAATTCTAGATTATCCACTAAGCCACTTCTGGTGAAGTTACTTGAACCAGTTATTACTCTTCCTGTGTCACGATCTTCTTCACCGAAAGTCATTATGTATAACTTTGAATGTATTTTTTCATCTGGGTATGCCCGGATCTCAAGTTTTCCTTCTTTTATCCATTGAGTAAATTTTATGAGTCCTTTTTCAACTTGTGAGGAGTTATCACTTTCTTCTAGTTCGTCTTTAATTTTTTCACCAATCTCGTCTTTAATTTCTTTATGAGATTTAACACCAATTACAGAATCATATGTTTCTCTGTTTGTACTAATTCCGATAAGTATCCTTATCTTCTCTGTATCTTCTAATTGTTCATATATTTCATAAAAACCACTAGTATAGAAATACCCTACGAGAACATCGAAAAAACTCGTATCTTTAATTAATGAACGGAATCTATCTTTTAGGTTTCCGTACTTGTCGTTTGTGATAAATGTTAGGTCGCTTAAATTATTTTGTGGATTATTTTCATTCATATTAATTATTAGTCTTAATGCTTTTTAAAAACTTCTCGTACTCTTTTTCATCAATACGATAATCCTTACCGATTTTATGAGCGGTTATTTTTCCTGCTCGTATATATCGATATACAGTCATAATATTGACCCTCAGCATCTCTGATATTTCAAGAGGTGTATAAAATTTAGACGTCATTTAACTACTATACCATAGTTTACTTTGGTGTACATGGTGCTATACTGGTTTTAATATATGAAATTAAACAGATTTGAAAAAATAAACTTTGGAAGCTTTAAAAACTTCCAAACAAAAACCGATTTGGATGATTTTACCTCTATTAATATAGTCTTGGGTTGGAACGGTTCAGGTAAGACAACAATTTCAAGATTATTAAGGTCTTTTGAAACTGGCGAGTTGGTAGATGATCCGATGTTCGTCTTTAAAATTGACAGTTCAAGATATACAGAGAGTAGTAATCTTGAGTCTTTTGATAATAAGATCAGAGTTTTTAACGATGATTATGTTAAAAAAATAACAACTGAAGATAAAAACTTTCCTCAAATATTTTATGTTGGTAAAGAATCAGTAGACTACTCAAGCGAAGAACAGCAACTTGAAAAACAAAAAGAAGAGTTAAAAAATAAAAAATGTATAAACTCTCATGACCAGATAGCCAAAGATGTATCTAGTGTTGTTAGTAGAGTCACTGGTATTAATGGTTTTAGTAAAGAATTAATGGTCCAGAGTGATTATTCAAGTTATACCAAAATTGATTTTGAGAAACGAATAAAAGATTTCGAATCTAAGTCGGAAGGAAATGATTCTTTTGATATTTCGAAATATATTCAAAACGACATAGTAGATATTCAAACTCAATTATTAAATGAAACAAAAATTAAAAAAACTATCAGTATAATAAATTCATCAATAAGCTGGATAGAAAATAATTTTGAATCAATAAAAATATGCCTAGACAGAACCCCACAACAAGAAATTTCAAAAAGGATTACTGTTTTATCTGAAGAGGAGAAGTCCTGGGTAAAAGAAGGAGTTGATATTCATTTTTCAGAAGATCACAAAGAAAATTGCATATTTTGTAATTCAAAGATTAATAATAAAGATGAATTATTAAAACATTTTTCTGAAGAATTTTTGGAATTAACAAATGAAATCAATAAGTATTTAGATGATTTAAATAAAAATAAAGAAGACTTGAGTGATAATGAAAATATAGGCAATGAGGGTCATGAAATTAAAGCCAAAGAAATAAACAAAGTTATTGATATTTTGCTGAAAAATTTAAAAACTAAGAAGGAAAATATTACAAAAAAGATTGAAATAGAGGTTGATTCGGTAAATTTTGAAAGAGAATCTATCGATGTAGATAATAATGAGATTGCATACAAAATTGAGAGACATTATGTTGCTGAAAAATACAAAAAATATCAGAGTTTTAAAAAGACTTACGAAGAATGTATTAATAGTAAAAAAATTTTAGAAAAAAGCATCGAAGAAACAGAGAAAAAACTTAAAATTCTTAAATCTCGAGCCAGAAATACTCATCAAGCAGCGGAAGATCTGAATGAAATTTTTAAAGTTGCTTTTCCGTATAGAAAAATAGAGATTAGCGATAATGAAAATCAAACGGGTTATGAATTAAGACGAAATGGGAGCTTCTGTCCTTTCAGTAGTCTAAGCGAGGGTGAAAGAAATTTAATTGCACTAGCTTACTTTATAAAATCATTAAATGACGAAAATGCTAAGTTTGACAGTGAAGGAGTTGTTGTGATCGATGATCCAGTCTCTAGTTTAGATAAAAATTCCATCTTTCAAATATTTTCAATAATTACAAAAGAAATTGAGATTAATAACGACAGGCAGTATGTTTTACTTACTCATAACTTGGATTTTTTCGGACATCTCAAAGAAAATTATCAGAATAAGATTAATAAAAACAAATGTAATCTATATAATATAAAACTAACAGAGTCAGGGTCTGAAATAGAAAACATTCACAAGCTCCTTAAAAATAATCGTTCAGATTACTATTATGTTTTTAGTGTTTTAAACCAACATAAAGATAATTGTAATATCGAAAACTCTTATCTAATGGTTAACTTATTAAGAAGATGGCTTGAAACTTTTTTAAATTTTAAGTTTCCGACCGATACTGATTTGAGAGGAAGACTAAAAATCGCATATAAAAAAACTAAAGAAATATATACTGATTTTAATTATGATCCAAACGAGTTGTACAGGTTTATTACTTATGGTTCTCATGGATTTTCTAACACAGAAGAAATAGATGAGTCTATATTAAACGGTGCATCCCAAAGAATTAATGAGTCTCTTGAGATGGTTAAAATTTTAGATCCAATGCATTTTGAAAAACTAGAAAGTTGTATAAAACAAACAAATGAATAAATTTCTCAAGAATAAACAATGCTATATTGAGCTCTATGACAAACTAACAATGGAAGATTGTCGTTGGAGAGAAAATTTTCATAAAAACCACAACCCAAAACCCAATAAAAATACTGAGGGAATAAATCTCAAAGCCTTCAATAAGTTGACTTGGCATTTTGATCGACTCTATACAGCCCTGAAATGGCACGACGGTAAAGAAAAAACTATTGAGAAATGGGTGAAACGAGACGAGATAAAGGATGAGTTGTATGAAAGTGCTATTCCTCCTAAAGATGTGTATTGTTTGAAGTGTGATGAACTAACAGAAGTTGAGAGTAAGCACTTATGGAGTCATCATGACGAGAGAGACCGAATCCTTTTTATGTTTAAGTGTAAAAATGGATGTCTCCCAATGCAAGCTTTTTATGATAATGGTGAGGAATATAAAATAGAACCTCGCTTGTGTCCTAAGTGTAATTCAGAAATAAAGAGAGAAAGTAAAAGAATTGAAGACAAAAAAATAGTAACAAAAGAAAGATGTTCTAATTGTGAATATCAAAATGTTGACGAGTATGAATTGTCTTCAGAGAAAGAGAAGAAGCCTGATCCAGATTATGAAAAGGATAAAGAAAGATTTTGTTTATCTGGGCAAAGATTATTAGACTATCAAAAAGAAAGAGAACAACATAAGCAAATAGGAGAAATGGTTGATAAATGGAAAGAAAAAGAAGATCATAAAGAGGATTATGATGCCGTAGATAATATTAAAAAACTTACAATCGTAGAATTAGAGAAATTAATTAAAGAGAAAGCAGGAAAAGAGGGTTATATAAATTTACGTCTAGAAACTCCTGAAATGAATAAACATGTAAGTGTTCCATTTATTATTAACGACAGTAAATCAGATAGAAAAGAAAGGAGTAGTTCTCTTGAATTACAGAAAATAATTAAAAACTTACTGAAAGAGACTAATTGGAGATTGATGTCTGAAGGTATTTCATACAGACTGGGAATTTTAACAGGAAGATTTAGAGCGTATGAAAGCGAGGAGGATTTACTTAAACTTATCCGTCAAAAAAATAATTCTTAATATTTATCCTTATTAAACTCAACCTTATATCTTTCTGTTATATCATCAGGATCACAATCAACATCAGTATTGAATTTAAAAGACTCTTCTTTAATGTTCAAGGTATGCCCAAAAGACTTCTCCTTATAAAGTCTTTCTGAAGCGAAATCCAGAAGTCTATTCATTCCAAAGTTTAGTAGTTTAATTTCTTGTTCGTAAGAATCAATAAAATGGTTGTACATTTCTGACATATCTATATCAAAAATACCAGATGTCTTTCGAGATAAGTTTTTAAATTCACATAAGGTGCTGTGGTTTTTGGTTGGAATTGCATTCTTTTGTATAAAAAGAAAAATATTTGATATTGGGATTAGTGTTTCTATTTGTTTCCTATAATCTTCTACAAAACCAATATCATCTTCACAGGCATACAAACTAGTTCCTGTTATCACTTCCTCTTTTCTTGTTACTCCCAGAAAATCTCTCTTGATGGTTTTTCTTTCTAACTTTCCATCGTCCAATAGTTTTTTAAAATACTTTTTAGATTTTTGTAATTCTTTATACCAAATCATGAATATTTTCTTGTGATTATTCTTAGTGTCACCATTCCAGGTATCAAGTCGTTCACTTAGGTACATCGGTGAATATTCTTGTACAAACAATCCGCTGTCTAACCAATTAGATATTTCATCTTTTATAATTTGTTCCATGCTCATACCTTTATCTTCTGCGTGTTGTTCAACTACTGATAAAACATCTTCGTCATCATGAGTGAGGTGTGAATCTTTGATTATTTTCTCAAGCAACTCTTTAGTAGGAAGTTCTGCAAAACAGGTATGCAATAAGAAACCATCTTTTTCTTTTGCATCCTTTTTGATTTTCCTTGCTCCCTCAAAATGCATCCTCGAATATATTCGATCAATAATTGCATTTTTATTGTCCGCACTTAACTTCTTTTTATTGCCAAACATTTCATAAAGAAAAACTTGATCTGCTAGATATTCACTACTAGTAGCAACTTCTTCGTCTAATAGAATTAAATCATCCTTAATTTCTCTAGGCAGTTTATTGAAGGTGTGTATATGAAGCGTTTTGTCATATTCTAAGTATGTATTTTCCACTATAAATTTAATACTATCTTCGACAGAAATATCCTCCAGAAAAGAATAGTTTTTTAAGTCATTAGATAATCTTGCACTAGATACGAAATTATCTAAAACTCTTTGGTTTCTTAATATCGATACTTCTGATCTATACAGAAACATTTGAGCATCCATTTTCATCATTGCCTCTAATCGAACAATTTCTATATACTTATTGTATTCACTTATTTCTGGATTAGTTCCGCGCCAACCTTTTGTTAGACTATGTATATCTGATTCAGACAAAGCATCTTTTCCTGTTTTTTCTCTATGAACATCATTATGAATAAGAGCCTTAACCCTCTCGAAAGGGGTTAGGTTTGATCTTCTTAAAATGTTAGTAATGCTTTTCATATTATCTGTTTCTTTTTAATGCATTCTCTAGGAATTCAACTCTTTCTTTCAATTCTGTATTAACAATATTTTTTGAAAGAGTAGATGAAAGCCTGGCGATTGCAGATGCCTTCTTGAGTGATATTTCTTTGTTCATCACTTTGTATATTGTGTCCGACAGAATGTCGTTTATTTCTTCTAATTTAATTGTTTTATTCATATTAGTTATTTTCAATTATTTCAAACCATGCCTTTACCTCATGGGCTCGACCACTTTTAATAATGTTTTTATAGAGTGCAAATATTACATTAGGTGTTAACTTCCTCGCCCAAGAATTAATATCTGCCACAAGTCCATCCTTCTCTAGTCTTTTATTCCAGTCAGTAAGGGTTCCTGTATCAATCTTGTATTTTTTAGAGAATTCAAGTTGAGACTTTATAGAGAGTAGTTCAAATAATGAGTCCTCCTCAATACCAAACTTTTCTAGCGCCACCTTTGGTTGTCCTTTCAAAAATGAAGGAAGTGATTTCCAAAGAGCATATGTCTCGTATGTTTGTTTCTTGTATGGATCTTTAGAAAAGTCTTCTTGCATGATATTTAGATTTTTATCGCTTTCTCACCAGTTAGTTTCTCAAGTCTTTTGATTATTATTCCCACATACTCTTCATCAAGCTCAATGCCAATACACTTTCGACCTAAGTGCTCACAAGCTATGGCAGTTGATCCGCTTCCAAGGAAGGGGTCATAGATAATATCTCCGATTTTTGTATTATCTGGAATGATTTTCCTCAAAAGACCAATTGGTTTTTGAGTGGGATGGAGTTTAGAACTATTGGGTTTCGGATGAATAATAATATTCTTTGATTTTGATCGTTCAGTTTTATGTTTTCCAAACCATCCATATGCAACCAGCTCGTACATTGATAAATAATCCTTTCTACTCATGACAGGCTGATTCTTCATCCATATCAGCATCTGGCTGTAGTAGAACCCTGCTTGTTTCATTCCTGATCGTACTGATGGAAACATTAAATCAGAATTGAAAATGTAACAGGCATTATAATCTTCAAGATACGGAATAACGGCACCAAGATATTTTTTGGTAAATATTTCGTACTCATCTTCACTTTGTAATTGGTCACCAACAATTTTCTTCTCATTCTTAACTCCAAGCTTTGCGAATCCTTTCTTATTTTCTACATATGCTACTCCGTAAGGAGGATCGCAGAGAATTACTCTTATCTTGTTCTTTCCAATTATTTTACTCACAAACTCTTTATCAGTTGAGTCACCGCATCCAACGATGTGGTCTCCAACTTTATATATTTCCCCGTTATTTATTTTCATGGATTTTCTTTGCTTTAAGATTGGTAAACTTCTCCCATCGCTCGATGACGATTGTTGCGAAAATTGGATCTTTCTCAACGCCTCTCCAAACGCGATTTAATTCTTCACAAGCAATTAGATCTGAACCACTACCCGCAAAACCAGAGAAGATTATATGTCCTGGTGCAGAACATCTTTTAAAAGGCTTCTCGTTTAATGCGACAGGCTTCTGAGTAGGGTGTTGGTATGATTGAGCACTATCTCTTTTCACTAACCAGAGGTCTATCATGTCGTGTAGTTCGTCAAGAACTTGATTTCCAGTAGTTACTTCCTGATTGAGTATCTCGTTAGCGTTTCTGAAGTTAGGATTTAGATATGGTTTATTTAGGGTTCCGTATGTACAGGGTTCGTATAATCTGTTCCAAGCAACTTTTGGAGTACAATTCTGGTTCGATTTGATCCACATACAAACTCTTCTTTTCCTGATTCCATGTTTGTCGAATAGCGATTGTGTAAGTCCTATTGAATTAGGGTCTGACCAGTAGAACCAATGTGAATCTGGCTTTGCAAACTTCTTGGCAGTCTCGATGCTTTTATCAAGAAATTCCTGATATTCCTTTTCACTTTTATTATCTTTGTATTCACCATTATATTTTCCGCCATAATTCCAAAAAATATTATAGGGAGGATCCTGGAAAATTATGTCTGCCAGTTCCTCTTTCATCAGTTTCTTTACCTGAGATTCATCTGTAGAATCTCCGATCAAAAGTTTATGTTGCCCCAATTGATAAATCTCTCCTGATTTAACTTTAGCAACAGGAGTTTCTTTGATTGCCTTGTTCATATCAAAGTCATCTTCAGTTAGATCTACATCATCAAAGAAGTTTTGTAATTCCTCGTCTCCAAAACCAACATTAAGAAGCATGTTCATGTCGAACTCCTTCAAAAGGTCCTCATTCCAAGTTCCAACATTCTGATTCAGTCTCAGATTAAGTTCTTTTTCTTCATCGAGACTTAGTTCTCGAGAGGGCACCATGCACTCAATTTCTGTGACACCAAGGCTCTCATAAATTTTTGAGCGTTGTTCACCACCAATGATAATATTTTTCCTTGAACCTATATTGATAACTACTGGAACAACAGGCCCATACTTCTTAACAGAATTTGTTAGATCTCCATTTTCTTTCAACTCGTTTGGATTGTATCCGTTCTTAATCAAATCTTTGGTCTTTCTTTTGGATACTGACCAATTTATTTTTTGTTTGCTCATGATAATTATTAATTAATTTTTAACCACATATTTCCTATGTGTAGTATCAATAATGGCATTTTCATGATTTTGAAAATAGACGAGTAAATACGTGCAAACATAAAAAATAACCTTATTTTGTAAGGTTATTTTAGAAGGATTTTCTTTCTTATTTGCACGGATTTACTCGGGTTTAATAATATTATGAAAAGTGATGTATTCATCGGTTACGGCGATAACAATTTCTTTGTCGACAGGGTTAGCATTTACTACACCATTTTTAGCAAGAAAATTCTTAAATGATCTAGCACTTTTACCAATATTCATTCTGTAATTTTTTCCAATCTGATCTTTTTTGTCCATTACGGATTCTAATTCTGTAATACGAATAACTTTTCTGTCAGAAGGCATATATTTAATTACATTTTTAAACGCTTTAATGTATTTTGGCTCATTAAGTCCCCACAGTTTGTATTTCAATCTTCCAACTTCGTGATGATAGATGTCGTCACCTTTTAAATAAAATACGGGGGTTTTAACATTTGAAGAATTCATTGAAATGCCATCTTCTTTTGTATTTGAAAACGTTGATGGATTTATAACTTCTACCTTGTGAACTCTGTCTTGTGGTTTGATGTAGTAGTCTTCTAGTAATTCTGAAACAGGCATGGACATTTCAGGTAGCTCTGGAATTTTAGGAAGTGTTGGAATCTTGATTCTATTTACCATGTCTAATTGAGGTCTAATAGACTCAACCGCAGAATTAACTTTTTTAAGTGGTGCTTCTATATCCTCAATAACTCTTTGATATGATTCCAATGATTTTTTAATAGATTCCTGTATAGGAGAAAATATGCCTGTTATTTTTTCAGGGTCGTATCCGTTTTCTAGGGCTTGTTTGTACACTAATTCGCCTATAGTCATATTTCGCATTATATCAAAAAATTGGCATTTGTTGGCAATTATAGATAGAATCCACAAACCTAGTCAATAATTAATAATTCTTACAAGATAAATGATAATATCCATTATAAAAAGAAAGACTACTACACAAACTTCGTATTTTAAGTTACAGTAGGAAATAATAGTAAAAATTAACTCTACTATTATTTCATTAACAATGAAAAATTATAATCTTGTTAGTGAATATTTAAAAACTATTAATCTAATAATTACCACAGTGAAAAAAATAACCGTAATATCAAGCATAGGTATCTTCATTGTATTAGTTGGAGTTTTATTGATTACTAATTCAGAAACTACTCCTGAACAAAAAGTTCAAAAATTAGAAAGAAAAATCGAACAGAAAGAGGAAGCGAGTGGATATAATGCTTGTGTTGAAAAAATTGAAGAAAATCAAATTAAACATGATAAATGTATAGTAGATAAAATAATTATCTCTGGATATAATGACAACATAGATTGTATTGGTGATTTCCAAAACCCAATTTGTGATACACCTAGGTATAATGCAGAAGTGGACGCAAGCAATGAATGTCGACAAATATATGATGAAATAAATATAGACATCTTTGATTGTATGATATTACTAGAAGAGTTTTAAGTTACATCTATTATCGATGTGAGTATACAGATGTTTGTAGTATTTAGACCCGACCCACATGCCTAATTCTTAGTTACGAAATTATCCTCACAGACCCTTACGGGGCTTGGAGCTGTGGGTACCATACCCGAGTACACCGCATCTGACAGCTAGCACGAGGAACTATGTTTCGTGCTAGTTATGTTTATAATGAATTGATACTGCCAAATTTATGTTTCTAAAGATAAGAAAAAATATTAAACATTGGATAAGAAAGATTAAAAAGTTTTTGATATTTTTTTGGAGAAAAAACAGTAATCGTTTTTTCTATGTGACCATCAAAAATCATGTTCCGCGGATAAATGTTAATGAAAGTTACCAGGACATAGTGAAGTGGGGTATCAGATTGTTGGCTGGGGTAGGAATAGTTACTTCAGTTCTTGCATTTGAAGTGTGGTATTTAAATTTAATAATGGCACTTACGTTCTTGGGGCTTGAAATTGCTCTTGAAAAAGTCATTTTTGTTTATTACACAATGTATTTAACTGTTTTCCCGGAGTATGATCATACAGACTGGAGAGGAATGTTATGGACATATCCTCTGGAGGACGCTCCAAGACGTTTTGAACTGGGAATGTTTTATTCATCTAGAGAAGCGGCAGGTAAGATTTTTTCTGTATTTAAGCACTGGGCAAAGGATGGAAGTCACGATATAAATAACCTAATACAAATAAGTATCATAATTGATGAAGAAAATGATGATTACCATGTATATGTTTATCCAAACGCTGAGAAAGATCCTGATTACCTAAGAGTAAAAGATGTGAGAGATAATGAGTTTCCAAATAAAGAGCATATTATGCATGTTGGTTTAATGATGTGCTGTAAAGGTTTTAAGTATTCAACGTCTATGTTTACTAAATTTGAATCATTGTATAAAGAAGGGGAGTCTTATAATTTCTGTGCATATGTTTTTGAAAACGAAACGCCTGTAAAGTTGCGAGAGCTGGGTTGTATTAGAAAAGAATCTCTTAAAATTAAAAAAGGTGATGAACTTACTCCAGAAGACCGCGAATACGATCATTATAGACTTATGATTGATAGAAAAGCTTACGAAAATGAACCGAACCCTCCACCTAGTCAAGAGCACATAATGAGTAGCGGTGATTTAGATTAGCTTTGTTTAAAGACTGCTTGAGACAGCCCTCATCATAGAGCTAGCTCGAGACACTATTTTTATAGACATCTGCTATACAAGTTTACTTATTACGTTATTATGTAAATATGATTTACTTCTTACTATTTTTAAATGTATTGACGATAATGTTACTGGTGCTTGTGAACAAACAAGCCCTTGGGTATAAAAAAGAAATTGCGCAGCTTACTGAGTGGTTAGGTTGTATAGATTCTGAACTTGAATCTAAGGGATTGATTAGAAAAAAGGACAAAGAATAGTTTTGTTAGAAGTTACTGGAGTTAAATAAAATTTGAATATGTTTGGAGACGATACAGAGCTACAACAACTTCGTAAAGATTGGAAAACAATGCCACATGATGACAAAGTTGATAAATTCTTATGGAAAATGGTTTGGTTTCATCACCAAAAATACACACCAGGAAATCCTAACCAGGCTATAAATACACTGACTGAAACCATTGATAAAGCATCAGAATCTTCTGAAAAGCTTACTAAATCAATACGGATTGCTACTTGGGTCGCAGGCATAGCTGCTACCTTGGGAGTAGTGCTGGGACTCTTCTCACTAGTTAATGATTTCAATTCTTCGAGTTCAGGAGTAGCTCAGAAAGTTTTTGATGAGTGCTTTGATTACTATGCAAGCCTTGATCCTGAGAAAGGAATTGATGATAGTTTAATTCAGCTTTGTAAAGATAAAAAGGCAGTTTGGAGTGATTAACGTAGGTGCTCGAGACCCTATAAAACCAGAATCTAAAAATAACTAAATCGACCAATCCTGCCTTGACCGACCACGGTTCCAGCCCGAGGTAGCCCGCAGTAAGAAAAAAGTATCGGAGTGACCCGAATACCCTTATTTTTAGCCATATTGTAAATTTTAGTTCTGATTTTCAAACACCTATCTGTGTGGGAATTCGAACTTTCCCCTATATTTGATACTA